>Ga0075154_10000113_pt1 | contig 65778 bp, 47 predicted proteins | sample JI71714BDNA_FD_70965 | JGI IMG/M metagenome (GOLD analysis project Ga0075154, IMG submission 70965) | Wastewater effluent complex algal communities from Wisconsin, to seasonally profile nutrient transformation and Carbon sequestration -... | ecosystem: Engineered > WWTP > Effluent > Algae... | reverse complement strand
GCATCATCATTTTTTACATAATCAAGCTTGTCAGGATCGTACTCTATGCTTTCACCCTTATTAAAGTTAAAAGGTTGATCAATGATTTCTTTAAAATATTTTTCTGATTTCAAGACAGCATTGTCCATTAATGGAAGTGACTTGTTAAAGAATTCAAATGTCAATGCATTTACTTGATTGTCTATCTGTAATTCATAATCTTTTAGTTGGTCGATATCTTTTTGCGTAAGGAATCGCTTTTGACCATCTAGTCTTTCAAGATATGATTTGTATACCACCTTACTGAAGTTATCGTCCAAAGGTTTTTTTGTAAAATGTACGTATTCTATAGCTTGTATTAGACCCTGAAGGATCAATGCTTCTTTGTCTTTGGCCACCGCTTTGGGTTCGTTCATGTTGTAAAAGAACAAGCCGAATAGAGCGACCAAAACTACTGAACTTCTTAATACCATTTTTTTAATATTTTCTGATTTCATTAAATGCTGATTCTTATATCTAAAATGTGTGCGATGTAAACACTCAAAATTAGATAATGACTTCAAATATCTGATTTAAAACTCAATTTTTGTAAGAATATATCAAAAACCAAGCCCTTTTAACATAATTATAACGACTATTTAGACAAACGGGTTGATTTTACAGACGATTAATCTCGCGTATTATCCATTTTTAATCTTATTCTTGCTTCTCAAAATCCATTTCATTGACGTCCTTTCAAACCTATTTTTACCATTTGATCTGTGAGTGATTCTATGATGTAACTTCCTCTTGTGGGGTCGATCACTCGATCTAGCAAACTCTCTTCTTTAAAAATATGTTGAATATTAAGAGATAATCTTGCCATCTCAGGTTCAGAACTATAGGGAAGGCCAAAAGCAATATCACTCATTCCCATATATGCAGACATCAATAAATAATTAGCTTGTATTAATGGATGAACTTCTTCGCTATGATCATCCAAAATATCTATAGTGCTGATGATGGTCAATGGGGTAAAAGTGATTTTTTTTTCTTCTAATACATTCGACCATATCACTCTAATGGCTCTTAATTCAGCTATTTGTGCAAGAAAATCTTTTTTTAGAGATAGCTTTATAACTGTATTTTGATACTCACTTTCATCAACCAAAGCCCTAAAAGTATTAGTTACTTGTTGTATTCTATTCCTAAAAGTTGTTGCATGGTCTAATATGGCCACAATTTTTTTAAAACTATCTGAAGCAAGATTATCACCTATGACTATATCTGTACTTTTACCAGAATACCTACTAGAAATAAATTCAGAAAGTTTATTTTGGTCAAGATCGTTGTTAGATGCCATTATATAAGTGGTAATCATATCCAAATGAATCCCATCAAACAAATTTTCGTAATTGGTACTAGCGTTTACATCGAAGGCAAGCGCTTGAGCGCCATTATCTAAAAACTTTCTTGCAACTTGATTTGCTTCAGTTGTTTCTCCAATGATTACACCAGAGATTGTATTTGGTCCTTCAATAGTGTAAGCTGTAGGGACGAAGTCATTCGTTTGAAATGGACTGATCTGAAGACCTTCTTCTACAAAGTATATAAATTCATTAGCATCCTTTTTACCTTTTAAATCTTGATTTGCTTTTGCAATCCACTCTTCCCTCGTTTGGGTGTTAAACTCTTCAAAACTTACAGACATATCTTGGTTTTTATAAACCACAAATATAAAATAAATAGTTTGGTTTAAACCAAGCACGACTTATTATGTTTTAAATTGCATATCAATAAATTAGAAAGTAATAATGGAAACAATAGATAGCCCAGAAGTAAAAGGACCAGTTATGACATCACCTGTCATGATATACACAGAGCAAACTCCTAATCCAGAGACATTGAAATTTGTCACTAATAAAATGCTTTATAAGGGTACGGCTGATTTTAAAGAAGAGTCATTGGCAAAAGATTGGTCGGAATTAGCAACAGCCCTATTCCAATTTCCTTATGTAAAGGGTGTTTACATTTGTAATAACTTCGTAACTGTGACCAAGGAGTTAAATTATGCGTGGGAAGATATCATGCTTAATCTTAAGGAATTTATTAAAGCTTACGTCACAGAAAATAAATCTATCATTAATGATGGTTTTGAAGCAGCAATGGCAGAAATCGAGGCTGAAAAGTCAGAAATGACTTACACAGGTGACGAAGCCGAACTGGTCAAAAAAATAAAAGAATTGATTGATACCTACGTAAAACCAGCTGTAGAAATGGATGGTGGCAATATAGAATTTAAGTCGTTTCATCAAGGTATTGTTACCGTGATTCTACAAGGATCGTGCAGTGGTTGTCCTTCATCTACCGTCACATTGAAATCAGGAATCGAAGGTATGCTCAAAAGAATGGTGCCAGAAGTAGTTGAAGTAGTTTCAGAAATGGGATAATTTTTAAAATTTTTTAAGTCGAATAGTCAGGGAAGTGTGGATAGTAAATCCCATCTTCTTTTGAATTAGAAATCATAATGAAAGTCAGAAAGTTTCTGGCTTTTTTTATTTATAAAAAGAAAAATATGGATAAGGAAACATTAATAACATTAGGATCCAAAGCAAAGCTTGTGGTAGATCAAGCAGCTGATTTCATAAAGCAACATCGAGATCAGGTCAATTCAGATCAAGTAATCGAAAAAGGCACCAATTCGTTGGTTTCATACGTGGATCAGCAATCAGAAGAAATATTGGTCAAAGGTCTCTCGGCAATTCTCCCTGAAGCAGGATTTATTACCGAAGAAGGCATGGTGGAGCAATCTCAGAAAAAGCTAACATGGATTATTGACCCACTCGATGGTACAACCAATTTTTTGCACTCTTTGCCTTATTTTTCTGTAAGTGTTGCGCTGTACGATGGCACGGATGTTATTATTGGAATAGTACATGAAGTTATCAGCAACGAAGTATTTTATGCTGTGAAGGGTGGAGGCGCTTTCTTAAATGATAAGCAGATATTTGTTACAAATAGAGATTCTTTCCAAGACGTGCTGATCGGTACAGGATTTCCATACAAGACAGAACATACAACTATCGGCCATTTTAAAGCTTTAGAAAAAGTGTTGCTTTCTACACGCGGTATTCGCAGAATTGGCTCCGCAGCCTTAGACTTGTGTTATGTGGCTTGTGCTAGATTCGGCGCATTTTATGAAAACTCGCTCAATTCGTATGATATTGCAGCAGGAGCATTGATCGTAATGGAAGCAGGTGGTATGGTGTCAGATTTTGAAGGTGGAGATCAGTGGTTGTTCGAAGGAGTGATTTTAGGTACAGCGCCTCAGTTCAGAAGTGACATGCTTAAGATCACTGCTGAATTTGGTAGAAATTAATCTACCTTCTGACGCCTTTAAATCCAAATACACCACCACATATTCCTCCGATGATATGTGCTGCTTCAGATATTTGATTTGCTTCTGTGGTTTGAATCACTTCTTTGCCAATAAATAATAAAGCTACCAAAATAAAAGTGACTGGGATTTGTCCAGCACTCACATTGGTAAAGGATACTAGAAGAATTAACATAAAGACAATGCCACTTGCACCCATAAGTCCTGTATGGAAAAATAGAACATTGAGAATCCCTGTAACAAAAGCAGTCACTAGCATCATATATAGAAGTTTTTGAGATCCATATTTCTCTTCGATAATTGGTCCAAGAAGGAGGATGAAAGTCAGATTGCCCAATAAATGCTCAAGTGTACCATGACCAATGGTATGTGTAAATAGCGTGAGTATTGAAAATGGATTGGACCATTGTATAGACGTACCGACTGCAAAGTAGGGAGTCAGACTACCAGCTAAAAAGACATCAAGAAAGTAGATTACCGAACAAATCAGCGCGAATGTCAATATGACGGGTGAGTTGAATTTTATTCTTAGTGGCATAAATTGTGGTTTTATTCTTGGATTTTTTTACCAAAAGCAAGGTCTCCAGCATCTCCGAGTCCTGGCACAATATATGATTTTGCTGTTAACTCATCATCTTCTGCTGCCATCCATAGATGTGCTTTGGGATACAATCTTCTTATATGTTTGACTCCGTAAGATGAAGCAATGATAGTGACAATATGTAATTCCTTGTAGGTGCCAAACTCTTGTAGTGAGTCAATGGATTTTTCTATAGAAGCACCTGTGGCCAACATTGGGTCAAGGAGAATTAGGGTAGCATCATTGAGGTCTGGGCAAGTAACATATTCCAAGCTGATTTCAAATGAACCATCTTTATGATTTTTGCGATAAGCAGCCACAAAGGCATTGCTAGCATCATCAAAATAATCGAGCATACCATTATGAAGAGGCAATCCTGCACGTAGGATGGTACAAAGCACCACTTTGGATGATGGAATCGCTGTTTTGGCTATTCCTAATGGCGTCTCTACTTCTTGATCTGTATATTCTAAGTGTTTGCTGATTTCGTAGGCAAAAATATTGCCTAGTCGTTCCATATTTTTTCTAAAAACGAGTCTATTATTCTGCGTATTTACATCCCGCATCTGTGCTAAAAATGTATTGGCAATCGAATTTTTTGTGGATAAATTATGAATCATGAATTGGGACTTTCTTTAGATTATAAATGATGTGTAAAATAACTACATTTAGCAATAGGAAACAACTACTTCCATAAATATTTTATCTAATTGTCTTAATTAAACCTTCTATGGCATCATCCAATAGTTGGAAAACTTCATCAAACTTGTCATTGTAGTAAGGATCAGGAACAGCGATATTTTTGTGAGGATGTTTGAAATTCGTGATGAGATTAACCTTAGATTTTTGTGTTTCTGTCTGACAGATTTTCAAGACATCTTGATAGTTTGCACTATCCATGACCAAAATGTGATCATAATAATCTAGGTCTTTTTTAGTGATTTTTCTGGATAATTGACGTGAGATATCTACATTGTTTTTGCGACTTTCGGCGATTGCTCTACTATCAGGACGTTCGCCATCATGCCAACCTGATGTTCCTGCCGAATCTACTTCCCAATTTAATCCATAAGTCTTTATTTTTTCTTCTAAAATGCCTTGTGCTATTGGAGACCTACAAATATTACCAAGACACACCATCAAAATCTTCATTCCTTCTATCTATTTTTTCTTGAATGTATAACGAAATCAGTTTCCATTGTGTTGGTTGCAAACCAAATAAATTGTAATTTTGGTAACTATTTTCCCAATTAATAGATTAAAGCGAGATCTATAGGCCATGAAAAAGTATATAATATTTGGTGGAGACCTTAATCAAACACTAGTTCCAAATTATTATTTTGCATTGATCGCTTGTATCTGTATCATTTATTAGTACTACATTTGCATATAATAGGGTATTTTTTTATACCAAATAAAACTTTTTCTAATGAAAATAGTAATTGCAGGAGCAGGAGGTATTGGTTTTCACTTAGCTAAATTGTTGTCTTCAGCTCAACATGACATTGTCATTATTGATACACACAAAGACGTCTTAGAATATGCTCAGTCACACTTAGATGTGCAAACTATTTTAGGAGATGCGTCATCTATACAAACCTTGCAAGATGCTGACATTCAGCGTACTAATATTTTTTTAGCTGTGACCACTCACGAGAATGATAATATCGTTGCTTGTATTCTTGCTAAAAAGCTTGGTGCAAAACAGACAATAGCTAGAATTAACAATATTGCTAACATCCAAAAAGAGTTTAAAAGCACCTTCAATGAACTTGGGGTAGATAAGATCATTTCGCCATCATTGCTTGCAGCACAGGAGATCGTAAGGCTCATAGAACTTAGTCAAGTTACAGACAGTTTTGAATTTGAGAATGGAAAGGTCTCACTCATTGGTATAACCATAGAAGAACCATCTATTTACATTGGTAGAACCATAGAAGAAATCCGATTAGAAAAAAGAACAACTCATAGTCCAATCGCTATCTTGAGAGGTAATGAAACTATACTACCTAGGGCAAATACTAGATTACGGAGAGGTGATCATATATACTTTATCACAGGTAAAAAGGATGTAGAAAATCTTTTGGAATCTATAGGGAAGCCCATGCAAAAGATAAAAAGCATCATGTTTATAGGTGGTAATGTGATATCTATTCAAGCAGCTAAACAACTTGAAGATATTTATAAGATCACCATTGTGGAGCAAGACGAAAAACTATGCAAAAAGATGGTGGATGAACTCAACAATACATTGGTTATCAAAGGAGACCCTTCCAATTTTGAGCTGCTCAAGGAGGAAGGTCTGTCACAAATGGATGTTTTTATAGCAGTAACACCTAATAGCGAAACCAATATCATTACTTCCTTGATGGCCGAAACCTTGGGTGTATATAAGACCATAGCCTTGGTAGAAAATCTAGATTATACCCATATTTCTCAGAATATTGGTGTTAATACTATGATCAATAAAAAAATCATTGCGGCCAATAACATTTTTAGATTTGTACGCAAAGGAAAGGTTGAGGCGATCGCAAGTCTACATGGTGTGGATGGTGAAGTGATAGAATATGTCATTCATAAAGAAAACAAGATGACTAAACTACCATTGAGACAAATTAAATTTCCAGACCAAGCTATCATAGGTGCAGTGATCAGAAATGATGAAACGATCATACCTACAGGAGATTTTGTATTAATGGTAAATGACAAGGTTATTATTCTGGCATTGCCTGGTGCCATAGGAAAAATTGAAGATTTATTCAGATAAGCTATGCAGATAAACCTTCAACCTATATCAAATGTCGTCGGCGTCTTGATGATTTTGCTGGGAGTAAGCATGTTTGGTACGGCATTTATTTCCAATTATTATGAAGCTACTGATACGGTCAGTTTTATTAAGTCTGGCGGTATTACCACTCTATTTGGGGCTTTATTATGGAGTTATAAATTCAGCAGTAGCGCCATAGTTAATAAGAGGGAAGGTTATTTAATTGTAGCATTAGGATGGTTTTTTTTAGGTTTATTCGGTGCATTACCTTTTTATTTTGCAGGTGTGACACCTAGCTTTACGGATGCCATATTTGAGTCTGTATCAGGATTTACCACGACAGGCGCCACCATATTTAATGATATAGAAGTCCTGCCGCATGGCATTTTGTTTTGGAGAAGTCTTACACATTGGATAGGAGGAATGGGTATTATTGTATTGACGGTTGCACTATTTCCATTATTGGGTATAGCAGGAATTGAATTATTTGTGGCAGAATCTCCTGGACCGACGGCAGACAAGATACATCCAAGGATCAAAGAAACTGCAAAAAGATTATGGTTTATATATTTTGGTCTTACAGTTGTGCTGTTTTTTCTTTTATGGGTGGAAGGAATGACACCTTTTGATGCCATTAACCATGCTTTTGCGACAATGGGAACTGGCGGTTTTTCTACTAAAAACTCAAGCGTAGCTTTTTTTCAGTCTGCCACTATTGAATATACTTTAGCTTTATTTATGTTTATAGCAGGGTGTAATTATGTGGTTATTTACTATTTACTCAAAGGTAGATTTAAAAAAGTGTGGATCAATGAAGAATTTAGATATTACAGCTTATTTATTCTGGGGACTTCACTTATTTTGGGCTTATGGATAAATTTTATGGTAGGTGGTGATTATGAACAAAACTTCAGAAATGGCTTGTTTACCCTTGTAAGTCTAGTGACGACGACAGGCTTTGTAACTGCTGACTATACCATATGGAGCCCAGGATTGACCATGTTTTTTTTCTTAACATTATTCCTAGGTGCTTGTGCTGGAAGTACGGCAGGCGGTATTAAATTCATCAGGCACATGGTATTTGTCAAAAATACATATCTTGAGTTTAAAAGGATTTTGCACCCAAGAGCTATGATCAGAATCAAAATCAATAAAGAAACTGTAGCTCCGAGGATACTCACACATATCTTAGTGTTTTTGCTGGTTTATCTGATGCTTTTTATTGTTGGATCACTTGCAGTGACAGTGATCGGTATGGAGTTTATAGATGCGATAGGAGGTGTAGCCACAACTTTGGGCAATGTAGGTCCTGCTATCGGAAATCTCGGTCCTGTCAATAATTTTTCAGGTGTACCTATGGGTGCAAAATGGGTATTTACATTTTTGATGCTGCTTGGAAGATTGGAATTATTTACAATACTTATCATTTTTACTCCTTTCTTTTGGAGATCAAATTAGTAATTTAATATAACCTAGATCAGCCTTATTGACTTAGATAAGGAAAAAAATACAAAGCAAGGAACCTAACATGATGAAAAATTGTTAGCAGTTTTAACAAACGATATTATGGGATTAGTACATGCAGAAATAGAATTGATCAATGGTGATGACTTATCAATGGTTCGCCGTCACATTATGGATGAAGATGAAGTCAAAAGAATGTATGTCAATATGCTCGTTGACTCTGGCGCATACAATTTGTGTATAAATGAGGTCATTCAGGAACAACTACAGTTTCCTATTGTCGAGAAACGTAAAGCGCAGCTAGCAGATGGAAGCATAAGAGAATATGACGTGGTAGGAAATGTTGAAGTTAGGTTTAAGAATAGAGCTACAACTTGCCGTGCCATGATACTCCCTGGAGATACGGAGCCACTTTTTGGTGTTATACCAATGGAAGATATGGACCTGATTATCCATCCTTTAAAACAAGAGTTACTAGTCAATCCCGAACATCCATATTTTGCTCAGATGAGTTTGAAATGATTTTGATTTCTACTTGTTAGTCATTTCGCGAATTACGGCTTAGTAGTATATATCCCTTGTTATCATAATTTTCATTTTTTATAAGGTTAAATTTCTATTTTATTTAAATATACACTACTATAAATGGCACTATGGCAGTGATTCGATCTTTTTAATCGTTCACTAATAAGTATGTTCTTTTAATTATTTGACATTATTACAGCTATTCTACAGAATAAGTAATTTTAAAATCTTACGATGTAATTAAACATTCTCTAACAATTATAAATCTTTTATTAATGAAAACTTTAGCCACAATTTTAATGATTTTTTCATTTAGTACTTTATTTTCACAAAAAGGTACTTTCTATTTAGGAGGGTCAGCAGGTTTGATTTCTTCATCCAGCAAAACAGGGAGCAATCCATCAAATAAAAGTACAGATTGGGCATTGAGTCCGGAAATTGGTACTTGGATTTCCGATAACTTGCAAACCGGTATTGCTATAAATTTTGGTGGCAGTTCAAGCGAAGGAAGCTCTGCAAGTTATTTTGGGGCCACCCTTTATGCAAGAAACTATTGGAAATCAGGCCAAAGTTTTCGCCCATTTGTGGGTTTAAATGTAGGAGCAGGAGTTGAAAAAAGAACTTTTTCAAATCGTGAAATCAGTAGCAATATTTTTGGAGCAAATTTAAATGCTGGATTCGGATATTCTTTTTCTGAAAAATGGTCAGTTATTGGTTCTTTTGGTTTTTTAGGGTATGAATCAAGAACATCTACGAGTCCAAGCGGAATAGAGACTACTGATTCTTCATTTGGTTTAGATGTAAGTACACTTGGTAATAGGTTTAATGTCGGATTTTATTACAATTTTTAATAAAAGTTAAATAGAAAAAAAAGGTATAGACATTTGTTTCTACCTTTTTTTTATGTCTTTGAATGCAATTTTGAAACAATTACAACGCTTCTTTTATTGATATTTCATAAGTTTTGTCCCAATATTTACCAGTGACAAAAAATGTATTGCTTGATTTTTGATATGCAATTCCATTTAGCACTTCACCATTTGGATTTTCACTTTTTAAGGAAGATAGTTCGATTACAGCTAGAACTTTACCAGTTTTAACTTCGATTTGTGCTATCTGATTGGTTGTGTATATATTGGCATAGATATATCCATTTACATATTCTAATTCGTTTATGTAATTGACAGGTGTGTTGCCTGCATAAATTTCCATTACTTTTTCGACAGCAAATGTTTCTGGATGTAGGTAAGACAGCTTATTAGAACCATCACTTATGATTAAAGATACACCATCATTACAGATGCCCCATCCTTCACCGTTGGTCGATCTGAATCCTATTTTTTTAAGTTCATTAAGGTTTTCATCGTAAATGATGCATTGGCCTTCTTTCCATGTAAGTTGATAGACTTTCCCATTTAATACGGTTAGACCTTCTGCAAAAAAAGAAGGGTCAAGTTTTTTTTCAGTGATCAATTGTCCAGTTTTTAGATTAACTTTTCTGATAGATGATGCGCCATATTGACCACTACTTTCATATAAAATGTTGTTGTGAATCTCAAACCCTTGTGTATAAGATTTGGCATCATGGGTAGTGGTTTCGAGTTTTGTAAATAAAAGTTCGCTTGGCACCACATCAGACACCATTATAAATGGCAAATCTATAGTTCTTACTTTTCCCTTTTTATACACACTAACTTCAAGTTTCTGATATCCTAAACCATATTGGGAAGTATTGACAGAATAAGAAAATTTATTGATGAGTTTATCAAGGAGTTTTTGATCCTTTCTGACCACGATGGAGTCGTAATTTTTGAGTTTTTCTTCATTAAAGGTGATGTCCAATGATTTTCCATAAGGCAGATTAATGTTCATCGTAGGGGACTTCACAATGTCCGGGTAGCGAAGTATCTCATCTTTAGTTGGAAATACATTCATCACAATAAACGCAATAATTACAATGGCAAGAAGCGCTAATATTAACTTGGACTTAAGAGACATGAAAACTATTTTTTATAATTTTAGAATGTTTTTTTTGATGTAATTGAGTTTTGAATTTATTAAGTCAATTTTTTAAATAAATTAACTTTCACACTTTCCTCCCACTCATCTCGAAGGATGCTAAGTACGGTACTATCTCTACGGTTTCCATCTTTTGTATACCCATTGCTTCTTAAGGTGCCTTCCACCGTACAACCAATAGATTTCATGGCAGCAATGCTTCTTTGATTTCTGCTATCTGCTCGAAACTCAACTCGATATACGCCCATAACTTCAAAAGCAAATTGCAGCATCAAATACTTGCAATGACGATTTAATCCCGTACCTTGAAAATCTTTACCATACCAAGTAAATCCCAATTGTACGGTGTCTGCAGAAGGTTGGATGTCATAAAATCGTGTAGAACCTGCATACTTGTTTGATCTTTTGTCAAAAACGATAAACGGATAATCTTTCCCATCGTTTTTAAGGTTTAAGGCAGTAGAAATGTAGTTTTGCATACCTTCTTGTCCAGCAGCTGAAACCATAGAATACGTCCATATATTGGCTTCGTTATTAGCGAAAGGCAGTAAATGCTCGATATCTGTTTCTAATAATGGTCTTAAAAGCACCACATTATCTTCGAGTGTATATGATTTTTTACTGTCAAAATTCATGTTATTTCTATTGGGCTGTAAAAGGATGGTCAAAAGTAGGGTATTTATACATTTTATTAACTTTTTCAGAATAAAATATGTGTCAAGCAATAAGTTAACTCATCAGAAACTTCCTATATTTGTTTTTTGATAAGGTGGTTTATCATTTTAATATTCCAAAATAAAAATAATTCTCATGATGCTTTTTCGCTTTTTAACCATAGTTGTACTGGCTTTTAGTGTAAGTTTTTGTTTTGGGCAAGTGACAAATCCTAAGTATGATCCGATTCTTGCAGACTCTCTAGGAGCTGATGATTATGGTATGAAATCTTATGTATTTGTCATATTAAAAACGGGTACAAAAAATATAGAAGATAGTGAACTCCGATCTAAGCTTTTTCGCGGTCATATGGACAATATAAGTAGATTGGTCAAAGAAAAAAAGCTTGTAGTGGCAGGACCATTTGGCAAAAATGATAAAACCTATCGTGGACTATTTATTCTTAATGTAAGAACACTTGAAGAAGCAAAAATTCTTTGTGATAGTGACCCTGCTGTAGAAGCTGGTATATTTGATGTAGAAATGTTTGAATGGTATGGTTCCGCCGCATTGGGTGAGTACATTAAGATCAGTGAACGAATTAGTAAAACAAAAATTTAATGGTAGTTTTATCTTGTACTCAACTTGTTTTTTAACGCTGATTTAAAGCCATTTTGAGCCATTAAAAAGTAGTTTAATTTGTAGGGAAATAAAAATATTTATTGAGTTACTTTTTTAATTTATCAATAAATATGCTCAATTATTTTAAAAATCAATTGTCAAATTTGCCAAAAATGTAGTAAGTTTAGTAATTATAAATCATATCAAACAAAAGCTAATTTTTTTTTACTAATTACCTTTTTTACCAAATTTCTTTTTTTACCTTTGTTAATAATCTGAATATTATGGGTCTATCATTTCATTATAAAGGGAGACTTACCTCCGCATCTGAACTTAATACATTTGTAGAAGAAGTAGAGGATATATGTAAGGTTTTTGATTGGAAATTTAGCGTTTTAAACACAGAATATCCATACGATAAATTTGTATCTCCATTAAATGAAGATGATTATGGTGTCATATTTACACCAGATGAATGTGAGCCAGTGACACTAATTTTCGACAGTGAGGGAAGGATTTATAATCCGTGGATGAAAGATATTATTGCAAAACACGACGAAGGTCAAGTAAAGGTCATTACCGTACAATTAAATCTTGATGAAGAAGAACTTAATCCAATATTTACGGAAGACTCTGAAGATTTTGATCCGCTAGATATGGTGTACACCGTATCCGTAAAAACACAATTTACTACAGCAGAGCAACACGTGAAAATTATAGAGCTTTTGAGATATATAAGTGGTAAGTATTTTTCTGATTTTGAGATGATAGACGAAAGTGGTTATTGGACATCGAGAAATCCAGAAAAACTTGATGCAAAACTTAATAAAGTCACCGAATTTATTGATAGATTTGAAGACATGGTTTCAAGTGAAGTAATTAAAAGTCCGGAAGATTTTTTGAAATTTATCAAGAAATTAAGTCAGGAAATAAAAGACAAGGAAAAATAAAAAGTCTTATTGCTGTTTATAAGATAATTGTTAAAACACACTAAAATTATGAATAAGGGGATTATTACAGTAATATGTGTAATTTCTTCCATGATCATGCATACTAAAATGTATGCACAGCAATATAAATACAAAAAAGTTTCCAAAGAATTACTTCAAAAGAAGTCTTGCGATATTGATGCAGAAGCTGACGCTATGATAACAAATAAAACTGGATTGTGGGAAATCAATTACAAAGAGTCTGACGGATATCGTGCCGAATTAACGCAGCAAATTCAGGTAAAGATTTTTAATGCAGAAGCAGAGTATATCAGCAATGTTGAAATATTTTATTACAGCCCACCATCTAGTAAAAGTCAAGTAAAAATCTCAAGCATTAAAGGGAGAACATACAATCTAGATCAAAATAAGATTATAGAAACAAAGCTATTAGACGAAAATATTACTTATGAGCAATATGACGATTATTTTAAAAAAGCAACTTTTTTGATGCCAAATGTCCAAAGTGGGTCAGTGTTTGAATACGAATATATGCTTATTTCTGATTTTTTTGAAAATATAGATGTTTGGTATATCCAAGAAGATATTCCTGTCATTTATAATAAGTTTACAACAAAAATTCCAGCGTATTTCACTTATCAAATGAGTGTTTTTGGTCCTTTTACTCCAACGAGCGATAAAAGTTCTACACTTGCTAAATCCATTGAGTATAAAATAAGAGATGAAGGAACTGGATATTTAGGAACGCAAGTCGCATCCCGAACATACGATATAAATTATGCTCAAAGGACGATGGTCCATGAGAATATACCAGCATTCAAAATTGAGCCTTATGCAGCCAATGCCAATGACTTCAAAGGTAGAATAACGCATCAATTGATTTCTGTGGCTTATCCGAACACACCTATTCAAACATTTGCAGGGACTTATGAAGAAATAAATTCTGAGTTATTGCAAAGTGAAACATTTTGGAAAAAAGTAGGAGATGGAAAATTTATTGACAAATTAATATCCTTTGGAGATAGGGACACTCACCTAGCAAGGGCTGCTAAAATTCACCAATATTTTCTCGAAAATGTCAGTTTTAACGGACTTAATTCGTACACGACCACAAAAACAGGTGATAAACTTTTTGCAGATGAAAAGGGCGACGTGGGTGAAATAAATCTAAATTATATTGCTGCTCTAAACCATGCAGGAATACCCACCGTGCCTGTAATCTTAAGTACTAGAGGGAATGGCAGTTTACATCCAGTTATGCCAGATTATTCTCAATTTAATTATGTAGTCGCATTAAGTCAGATAGACGGAAATGATGTTTTATCTGATGCAACTTCGACCATTCCGTTTGGTAAGTTGCCAGTCAAATGTCTTCAAGATAAGGGTTGGGTCATATCTAAAATCAATCCAAGATGGATCAATCTCAAGCAAAACAATATAGGTAAACAAATCGTCCAAACAGACATCACCCAATCTGAGAATAATTTTTTGTATTCAACTAAAATTAATAAGCTAGATTATTTCGCATTCGAAGATATCATTAACATCAACTCTAATGGTGACGAAGACTATTTATACTCCATTGAAGTAGAAAAGGAATTAGTCTTGGATTCATTATATATTGCAGACATGACTGACGAATTAATAAAGCTAAAACAGGTTCAAAAAAAAGAAATCATAAATCAAGACTCATTATACGTGAAGCCATTTGTTCACTTACCATTTGAAAATAATCCATTCATAGAAGAAGTGCGCCAAACTAACGTCGATTTCCCCTTTGCCATGGAATATAAATATGTCACTAATATCAAAATACCTGATGGTTACGGATATGAAGTTCCTGCAAATCTAAATGCAGTGATGCAAGAAAATGATTTGATTTTAAAATATTCATCTTCTTACCTTCCTGCCATTAAGACATTGAATATAGTAGCAGATTTTAAGATCTTACAGACGGAGTTTTTGCCTGCTGACTATGAAAAACTAAAGATTAGTATGGAATTAATGATAAATAAGCTGCATGAGCCTGTGATATTGAGGAAGAAATGAATGTGGGTAAAAGGATTTTGCTTAGGTCGTTGCTTTAGTATTAAAAATTATGATCTTACTTTTTACAAATTTTTGTATTTTGCCATCCAATTCATCACCACCATAAGTAACAGATCGTGAAAATAAAAATCATTTTCCTTTTTTTCGTCCTTGCCATTTTATTTCCTAAATTTTCAAGTTCCCAAGGAGATTGTAATGCTACGACTTTAGAAGCGTTTTTTGACTGTTATGGAGGGCAAAGTGCATTTTCAACACATTCTGTCCAAGCCTTGACTACATACATTCAAGCTGAAGATGCTATCAATGCTGGCCAATATGACGTGGCAAAAGATCTAATTGAAAATCTTTTTGAGAAATATCCTACTGGAAGTGATTTGTGGTGGCAAGTATTCAATGCACCTAATGGAGCCAATATTGGTGCTCCTCATGCGTATTATGGATTGCGAATGATGGAGGATATCATTGCTCATGGGCTTAACAGTGACCCCGTAGTAGATGTAAAAAAGGCCAATATGAAAATTGTACTCATAGGGTGCTCACAAGGCATACAACCCACCACCAAAGCTGAGCTACAAAATGGCACAGGAAATTTCGTTGTCAATAAAATTCAACCAAAACTAAAAGAAGATAATTACCGTATCATCAAACAGTCTATGGACCTATTTATCAAGTATGTAAAAGCTATTACGTACGGTAAGCTTGATCTCAATATAGATTTTGTAGAGATGGACTCGGTATGTGTGCCTGTAAAAGTGACTACCACCAGACCATATTTGGCTTATGACAACTTTGAAGCAGTATGGGATGAGTTTTCCCAAGCGGATAAAGATACCACAGATTGGTTTTTCTTTTTACATCCTTCACATGTACCAGAAGGGCCAGATTTTGACAATGAATCATTTATCACGGGTGGTATGGGTGCCGATAGTAAAGGTGGTCCATTGTTTTTGATTGATGATAAGTGGGTTGTTCGCAAACCTGCACATCTTGGCAAGGGAAATTACAGCGATATAGAAAGAAGAATATACTTGCCACAGTGGTTTCAGCATGAGTTTTTCCATCATTTGTACAGAATTTATCCGGAACTTGGTTTGGAAGTTCAGGGTCATGATTGGTTTAATCGTAGTTTTTGGCCAGCTAATTTTAAAGGACAATATGAGTCTGATTACTATGCTGAGTCATTAAGAAAAAAACTTCAGCTGGACTGCACACCGTTGGTCAATAAACTGATTACGAGAGTTCAGAAAGGTATTCAGGCAGAATATGCAAAGCTTTCTGTTGACGAAATATTAGGATCATATGCACTTGATGTAGTCCAAAATGATTGGCATGAAGGAGATATTATTTCTGAAAATGGAAGATACTATTGGAGAAATAAAGCAAATGTAAGGTGGGAAGTCCAACCAGATTTATTAGAAGGTAAGTTGATTACTGGTAATGACTCACCATATCCAGGCCAAGATTTCTTTCTTGAGTTATATCAATCAACAGAGGGAAACATATTTCCCGCAGTCGTTTCATTAAAATACCAAGGTGAATCATACAAAAAGAGACTTGATTTGCTCAGACAAAACGCTCCTATGGAGATTACTTTAGGACAATACGCAAGAGTACCTAATAAAACGACGCAACATTCTGGGAAAGTGGTCAAAAAGAATGGAAACTATTTTTGGGAAAATACAGCAGGCGATCAGTGGACTTTAGATGGTGATCTTGATTGGGAATTATTTGAACTTGATACGGATAGTCCTACTCCAAATGAAAATTTCGAACTAATTTTAGTAGAAGATGCATGTGGCTTATACAACTTAGGTTTTGAATATGAAGGATACTACTATTGGATGTCAAAAAGATCTGAAAGTAATAAATCTCCTGTATTAATTTTGCCAATAAATGACTTGCAATTGAGCAAAAACTTTGGAAATTACTCAGTGAGCCTATCTGACAAATTTAGGGACGTAGAAGGCGATTCATTAATGTATTTTGTGACCAGTGAAAACCCTTCTTTGATCAATGCAGTGATAGACAATGGTACATTAAAACTGAGCGGAACCGAAGAAGGAAACACCACGATTTATATCATGGCAGTAGATGCCAATGGAGGCCTTGCTGTGGATACTTTAGATGTGACAGTCAAGAATACGGTTTCTACTGTTGATTTTTCTTCTCTTAATAATGTAAAAGTATTCCCTTCGATAACACAAGATGTAACTTATATCGTAAATGCCAAAACGCAACATACTGTTTCGCTGTTTTCTGTTCATAATGTAGTATTTCAAAACCTGAATATCAGTAGTGATAAAACGGAAATAAACATGACACAATTACCATCAGGTATCTATTTCTTACATATTTTTGACCGTGAGAATGGGGTCAAAAAGGTTGAAAAACTCCTTAAACAATAGTAATATTTTAAGGAGTTTTTACGTTTTGTTCATTTACAATTTAATATCAAGTGATGAAAAATTTATACTTTTTTATTTTTTTATTTTTTCTAGCTGCCTGCAATGATAATGATGAAAATATCAAGACAAACAATGAAGTGGAGGAAAATTCAGCCGATCTACAAATTAAAAATTTAATTAACGTTTATAAAAAAAGTAATTTTGAATTTTTAGGAAGAATTATAAATGATTCTTTCGCTATAAGCAACAACTATAAATTTAGTGTGCTCCAAATAAATTATGATAACGATACATGTAAAATATTACACTATCTTGGGGCAAATAATACTTATATATGGAATGAATACATTACAATAACTTCATTATATGAAAACAATAATTTAGTAAATTGGCAAAAGCTAAACTGTACTTTCCCCTTAATACCAAAAAACCCATATGATTTAAGAAATTTAAGTAGTATCGAAATAAAGAATAATCTAGCCATAGGAAGATTAGGTACATCAACATATCCACCACTTTTTACCGCAATAAAGATATTTAGTAATGATAAATATATCCGTAATTTTAACCTAGACCATTATTTAAGAGATATAAGTGCAAATGATATTGGTCTTACTTATAAACCAGATTTAAATAAAGTAATTATAACAACTCTTAATCAAAATTATGAACAAAGAGAAATAAATTATAATTCTAGTAGTACAAAAAGTATGTATAATTTTACTAGTGAAAAAGGTAAAAATGATCATGTATTGATTACTGGTATAAATTCACCTGATTTAACCAACTATTTGTTATTGGCAAGATTAGATCTTAATAGTCAAAATTCATTCACGTCATTAGATTCTATATTAATTAACCCTTTTTGTACAAATTGTAAACCTATTAGTTTAGAAAATTTTGAAAAACCAGGAGATAATTGGTATGTTTTTGAAGCTGCAAATGGGTATAAAGAAGAGAATATTATAGTAAAGATAGAAAATGAAAAACTAAAAATATTTAATAATATTATAGATTGTTCAGGTATAGAATATAAAAATTATGGTCAAATAGCTTTGCATAAAAATAATATCTATGCTATTAAATCCTTGAATAGTAAAAAAATGCTCCAGTACTTTGAAAATGGCTTTTGGAATACCGTCGTAACACCGAATTTTAATGATTTTGAAGTTTCTGTTGATTTACAAGTTCAATACATTAAATCAACCCCAAAGGGATTGGTTATAGTATATAATGGTGAAACCACAAGCAACCCTTCAAATAAGCAAGGAATTCTTGATGTAGTCTTATTGCCACGATAATTGATTACTATTAATCCACTTTCACAAATGGAAAAATAGTATTATTACTTGTAATAAGATATAAACCGTTGGGTAAATTACTAACGTTATTGTGATATTGTTAGTATGACGTGCCCATTTTGGACGGTGATACTGAATTGTTCTTATAAAACACTAAGGACACTGAAGTAAAGGAATACTCAATACCTTTCCGCTTTCGTCTATTCTAATTCTATAACAATTGCCACTTCTTGTTTTAAGTATTACACCTCTTTGGTTATTCGTTATGTATAAATCTGAATTATTCAAATCCATATACCCGGTGCCTGCGGTCGGTTGACAAACATTACCTATACCATCGCCATTGTCATCTTCTTGTCCTGAGTTAGCTATATCGATACAGTTATCGCACATATCGCCTACACCATCTGTATCTATATCCGATTGGTCTGGATTATTTGCTAAAGGACAATTGTCTTGAGGGTCCGCGATACCGTCACCATCTGAATCCAGACAGGTCTCCTCTAGTACCATAACAATGTCTTCACAGTCAGGAGCATTTCCAGAAATTTCTATAAAACCAAAAACTTTATTGCGATTGATGATAAATGCCAATACACAGCATTCGTTGAGAGATGTATTATTGACCAATGAAAGATTGCCTTGGATGATACGCATACTATCTAATGCTTCTATATCGGTGAGACTCGAATTGCCGAAAATTGATAAATTGACTACATTTTTTACTTTTTCTAAGCCTGCAAGGTTCGTCATAGATGAGTTGTTGATTAGAACTACAGATCCATATTTGGGACGAGGTATCAGTCCACTTAGATTTACCAAAGAGCTACAATCTCGAATATCTAAATTTTTGATTTGTGCTATTGGGGGAAAGGCATTCCCCGTAAAATTGGGACTATTGGATATTGCTAAAGACTCTACATTTTGTAATGCAGGAAAGATGCTGTAGTCGTTTCTTTGGGATTCTAATCTTAAAGATTCGGATATCGTAGTCAATTGTGCGAAAGCATCAAAATTATTCAGATCACCTTTCAGGGTTAAGCGGGTGGTTTGTGGTAATGTTGCGAAACCTGTGATGTCATCCACTGTGATACTAATATAGATGGATTGAGTTAAGGCATTAAAGCCAGATAAATTTTGTGCAGTGATATTGACCTCATTAACATTTACCAATGCATCAAATCCTATAATATCTTGCGCCGTAATACTAATATTGCTATTAATGTTTCCTAATGCATTAAAACCAGATACATTGCCAGAAGATGTAATATTTATGTTTTGTGCATTTTGGATGGAGTTGAAGCCATTGATACCTTGTGTTGAACTGATTGAAATGTCATTTACCGTTGTTAAAGTATTAAATTGAGGAATATTACCAGAAGCAATTATTGTTAGGTTTTCTGCGGATTGCAAAGCATTGAAGCCTGCGATGTTGGTCCCTGTCAAATTAATATAACCATTAACTTGTGTTAAACTATTAAAAGCATCTATAGTGTCACTTTGGATATCTAAGCTATTGTTGATTTGTGTGACTGCATTGAAACCTTTAAATGACTCTAAATTATACCAAGATAAACCAGAAGGAAATGTAGTCAAACTGTTGAATCCATTAATGCTATTATCAATATTTAAGTTAAAACTGTTGACCGTTTGCAATGAATTGAAACCAGTGATACTACCACCGATTAAACTTAAATTATTAATACCAGATATTTCGTTAAAACCAATAATAGTGTTTACATTATTTATATTAATACTATTGCAGATTTCTAAAAGCGGAATATTTATTTCATCGATTCGGCTTAATTCAATAATATGAGCCTGTTTTAGATTTGGTAATGAAACACTAAGATTGCTGGGTTGATTCGAATAATTTGTAATAGACATGCCTCCAACATAACTTAAATTATTAGCAGAAACAGTATTTAATACATGATCAAAGTCTATAAAAAATACTCCGTTTACTGAATCTAAAAAGTTGAAAGAAATATCTGATAAAGAACTTAAAGAGTAAAAGACACAATTACCATCAATTTTTATAAGAGATGATAACCCACTTACATTAGTTATGGGATCAATATTATCATTATCAAAGTATAAATCTCCTGTCACCACCTCACAACCTGGATAGTCGCTCACGTATTGATTTACTTCAGCTTGAGTAGTCAAATTTGCCCCAGGGCAAGTCACTTGACTCCTTCCCCATTGAGCTATAAGACCGATAAATGCAGCAATAAAAAATAAGTTTTTCATGGAGTAAAAATTAAAACGTTATTAATAATTTTATGACATAGATGGAAAATAAGTTTTAAGCTAAACCTTATTGTTGTACTCTATGTAGCTTTATTAGGGAAAATTACATTAAATAATTTGAGAAACTTAATGTAAATGTAGCAAGGAAATTGGATGCCACCAAACAAAAAGAATATTTTTTTACACAACAAAGGTTTTTCAATATAGGTCAGGCAAAGAAATAGAGATGGATGGTGAAAGGTAATGAATGTTAAAAATAGGATATTGTATTTTAGAACAAGGCAACTTGAACTTAGTTTGGTCCATTGAAAAGCAATTTTAACCCTAATTTTTACTAATTTCGCGCTTTATTTTATCAATTCATCTTATGCAATACCTTTCTTTAGAAAATGTAAGCCGCTCTTATGGCGATAAAGTCCTTTTCAAAAACGTCAATCTATCTATCTCCAAAGGAGACAAAATAGCCCTTGTTGCCAAAAATGGTAGTGGAAAAACGACGCTACTCAAAGTCATAGGTGGAGAAGAAGGATCGGATGGCGAAAATGCAAAAATCATCATCTCTAAAGAAATAAAAACATCCATTCTTACACAAGATCCTGCTTTTGATCCCAATGCCACCGTGCTGGAAACCATCTTTGATTCTGATAATGAAGCCATCATTGCCGTCAGAGATTACGAAAAAGCACTCTTGATGAATGATGATGCTTTACTTCAGAAATGTGTCACAAGACTCGAAGACCTAAAAGCATGGGATCTGGAATCAAAAATCCATGAGATTCTCCATAAATTGCTACTCACAGATATGGACCAAAAAACGGGTCAAATGTCTGGTGGACAGAAAAAACGTCTAGCACTTGCCAAGATTTTGATAGAAGAACCAGATTTTCTAATCCTCGACGAACCTACCAATCACTTGGACATGGAGATGATCGAATGGTTGGAAACCTTTCTTCAGCAGCCCAATTTGACACTTTTTATGGTGACGCACGATAGATATTTCTTAGAGCGTGTATGTAATGAGATCATCGAGATGGAAAATGGTAATACCTACATGTATCGTGGCAACTACTCTCAATATCTCGAAAAAAGAGAAGCAAGATTGCTCAATGATGCTGCCAATCTTGAAAAGACCAAAAAGCTTTTTTCTAAAGAACTAGAATGGATGCGTCGTCAACCACAAGCGCGTAGTACAAAGGCAAAATCTAGAATAGATGACTTCTACGAGATCAAAGAAAAGGCAAGTGTCAGGCTCAATAATGATGATATGAAGATCAATATCCAAGCATCGCGTCTAGGGTCGAAGATATTGGAAGCACACTCAATCGTTAAGAATTTTGGTGATAAAAAGATATTGGATGGATTTACGTACAAATTCAAAAAAGGAGAAAGAATCGGTATCGTAGGTCAAAACGGAACTGGGAAATCTACCTTCTTAAAGCTTTTGACCCAAGATATTAAGCCTGATGGTGGCAAAATCGTAGTGGGAGATACCATAGTGTTTGGTTATTATACACAAGATGGATTGGTACTCAATGAAGACAAAACTGTCATCGATGTCATCAGAGATATTGCAGAGTATATTCCGCTAGACAAAGGTCAGAAGATATCTGCAGAGTCGATGTTAGAGCGATTTTTATTTCCGAGATCACAACAACGAGTCTATGTGTCGCAGCTTAGTGGTGGCGAAAAACGAAGACTGTATCTATTGACCATCTTGATGAAAAATCCTAACTTTTTGATTCTCGATGAGCCTACCAATGATCTTGATATCATCACACTCAATGTCTTGGAAGAGTATTTATTGGATTTTCCTGGATGTCTGATTATTGTGACACACGACAGGTATTTTATGGATAAGTTGGTAGATCACTTATTTATTCTAGAAGGAAATGCTGTGCTTAGAGATTACAATGGCACCTATTCAGATTATCGTGAACTTAAAAAAGCAGAAGATAGAGACAAGTCAAAAGTAGATAAATCTCCTGTAGAAGTAATAGAAATCAAAGAAGAAGAAAAGAGTAAAGCCACCTTTGAGCAACGAAAGGATTTCGCCAGGATAGAAAAAGAAATCAAAAAACTCGAAGAGAAAAAGGCTGAAATCACAGCAAAATTTGATGATGCAAGTTTAAGTCCTGAAAAAATCATGGAACTCTCCAAAGAGCTAGACAATATCCAAACCCAACTAGAGGAAAAGGAAGAAAAATGGATGGAATTGGCGGATTTGATGTAGATGGGTTAAGATTCTAAAAGGTTTAATTTTTTCAATAAGAGTCTGAACATTAGCGAAAAAGGGTAGTCTGGAGAAGCAAATCTTCTTAAAATGGTGATTTCAGCTTCGGTTAGATTTCTGCCATTGTCTGTGATTTGATTAGAGTTTAAATTTTGAAGTGTTATGTAAAAATCGATAAGCTTTTTTGCTCTAAGTTGGTTTAGTAAAGGATGATTCAAACGATATTTGGTAATTGTATCTAATCCTTTTTTTGAAGTAGAATAAATCTCACCTTGTTCGAAAAATAGATGTTTTTCTATTTCTTCGTTAGCATCAGCACAAGGATCTAAGGTCGTATCAATTGGAATACTACTATTTGGGATTTTACCATTGTTAATTTGCTTAAGACTCAAGTATAAGTTTTCCCATTTAAAAGCATCATTCTTATTTGGATTGACTTCGATATAATGATCTATTTCACCTTCATTCTCACTAAATTTATACTCAGAATAAAAGCATTTATTATGGCTCATTTGCATCAATCTTGCTTTGATGTCTTTATGAGCATATTTTATAGAATCAGGTCTTTCTTTACCAGACGCTATAAAATTAGCTAACCATTCTGCTTCTTTCCTTTCGAGAATATCAGGTTTATCTAGTCTTGTTATGGCAATCATATTATTTTTCTACCAGTTCTTGCATCATTTTTTCAATATCGAAATAAGAAAAATATGTTGGGTTAATGGATTTTAATTTTTCTTCAATTTTTGTTTTTTTATCATAATCTTTTGCTACAATAGCTTTTTCTCTTTGTTCTAACAGTTCTGTAATTTCTTGATTAAATCGTTCAGTATTAAAAACATCAGAAAGCAATACTTCTTCTATTGGCTTATTAGAATATTGTGCTGTTTCATCTACTATAATTGAGTGGTCTATCATTGACTTGCATACAAATACTTTTGCATTTTTAACTGAACTTACTATAAAAGGTGAATGGGTTGTGGCAATAATCTGAAGATTAGGGAATATCTCCAAAATGGAGTTCAAAAAAGTTTTCTGCCATTTAGGATGAAGATGATTCTCTGCTTCATCTATCAAAAGAAGACCAGGCGTTTTACATAAATCCACAAGTTCAATTTCTGGATTCAGGATATATACAGAATACATTTGTCCCAAAAGAGAAATCAATCGTTGGATAAGATAAAGATTACCACTACTCAATTGATTAATAGCAACTTCATTGCCCAACTGACTAACTATTGGTGTCAAAGTTTTCCTTTCGACATACAAAAACTCCCCACCATTTAAACTCAACTTAATGATTTCTTTAAGGATATTAAAAAGAAATTCTCCTTCTTGTTTTTCCTTAAGGTTATCGCTCGTTTTGAGATAATCAAAATAACAGATCAACGCAGTAACTTCCACATTTGATTGGATACCACTTAATGCATCTTTAAGGTATTCTTTGGGTTTAACAGATATTAAACTATTTATAGAAAAGTTGTCATTTTTAGTTTTTGATGTCCAATAATTGGCGATCCATTTGTCTCCACCTATATTATCAGTTGAAAACTTAAAACCAAGTGAATCGTTTTTTACAGTTATGCTTTCCGCTTGCTTAAATTTATCACCTTTCAAATATATCTGAATACTTTCTTTTATCAAATTGCCTCCAACAATCATTTCACAACTAATAGTTGAAGTTTTATGATTTTTATAAATATCACGGGTCATAATATTACCCATCAAGAGAGATCTGATCGCATCTAATATAATAGTTTTACCAGTACCATTTTCACCAGTAATAATAGTCACAGGACTATAATGACCATCTTCATTTGTAAAATCTAAGTGGCCTTCATTAAAAGGACCAATATCTTTCAAATCAAGTTTTAGTAATCGCATTGATATTAATTTTGAACTACAAATTTAATACATATAAATCAAAACGCACCAACTTTTAAAACTTTAGCTCAAAAATGTGGTGGCTTATTGATCCAAAGAGCTAGACAATATCCAAACCCAACTTGAAGAGAAAGAAGAAAAATGGATGGAATTGGCGGATTTGATGTAGGTGGGTTAAGATTGATAATGAGTTTAAGATCTTCCTTTTACTAAATGATAAATTCCTATAAATCGATGTACTTGTTCGGTTTTGTTTGGATTTTATAGTTTTTTTTAATTTTAAATATGTCTTATAAAATACTTGTCAGATATTTTTTTTAAAAATTAACTAACTATCTTTTCTATTTTCTAAAAAATAAAGCTATTTTTGAACTGTAAAGAAAACACCATAATTTTGAATAAGATAATTTTACTTTTTCTGCTCATTTGTATTGCCCAATGTCAAAAGATTTCAGGCCAAACAGTAACGTATATTGTCTCCGACAATCTTACCGTTTGCGAACAAAATGTAATCACCTTTGAAGTCACTAATACTGGATCGTCCATACTCAATAATCCTGAGATTTCCATAGACTTACCATGCGGCTTTACATATATCCCTTCATCTGTTAGCAATGCTACTCAAAAAAATATAGGCAATTTGAATGTGCCAAGTTTTACACTCAATAATATTGCGATTGGTGAGAAATATACATTCAGGATCAGTGCAAATATAGGATGTGATGCTATCGAATGTGTAAATGATTTAGAAATATTTAATATAAAATCTACTTTTATTGCCAATAATGTTTCTACAATTTCTACTTCACTGCCATTTAATGTGCAATCGCCAAATTTGGTTATAACAAGAATAGAAAATCCATATACAGAGGCAGAATTTAATGATGTAATTACGCGTAAAATAACTGTAAAAAACGCTAGGCTAGGTAAGTTGGCTCAATTAAAATATAAAAACACTCATGATGGAAATGTGGATATTTCTCTCGAAGGTGGTTTGCTGATTTCAAAAACAACAAAAATAATAGAACACTCATATGGTGCACTGGATTTTAGGAAAATAGGCAATAAAGATGATTTCTTAGATTTTAATGAAGAGATTGTCATCGTAGAAAAATTGAAAATCAACACATGTATATTTGAAAATCAGTTTAACACTGCTACGATTGATGTGTCTTGGGGATGCAATAATATTATCTGCCAAAATGTAAAAGCAAACGCAACGATCAAAATACTGCCAAGTCAAGATAAGGGTCCAAAAATTGGTATAAGAACAACTTCTACAAACCCTGATTGTTATTTTCCAGGTATGGCACTCCAAAAACTAGAAATTTTGGAGAGTTTTCATAAAAACGCACTCCTAGATTTCGAATTAGAAATACATCAAACATTGGGTAATAGAGGGATCAAAGTTGGTTCCATAACTGCTCCGTTTACAAATAATATATCCTACAAAGGTTTGTTTACTAATGAGTGTGGTGAGTCTCTAGCTAGAACTGCTGTGATAAGAGTGCCTAGATTCGAACCTCTCAATGGTCAAAAATTATCCACAATCACCTGGCAGACCGCTTTTTGTGAGGAAGTGGATTGCGACCCTAAATTAAATACATGGCTGTACAGTTATAGTTACGAAAAGGAGTGTTCTGAGTTTAATGATATTAATTTTACTGGCAAAGGCGTTTCAGCTGATTCTCTAAGATCTGCATTAGAGACATTTTTTTTGATAGACAGTCTGATGGGACCTTTACAGAATTTGGACACTGCAATTGCCAAATACACCATTTTTGGCGATAAACTGATTCAAAATCAAGGTGTAATCACTATTTCATTTGATTTTCCAACGATTTTGAAGTTGCTTACTACAGATTTTAAGTTAGGAGATAAGTTGCCTTTTGCCATTGATACAAGTTTTGCTAATGATCGAGTACAGATAAAATTGTCATATAATCTTCCTTTATCTGCAAAAGATCTAGAGATGTTTATCCCTTTCGTAATGAATTGTGATGCTGTCACTTCGACTGAACCTTGTGTCCAGAGACCTTATAGTAGCTGCACATTCTTTTGTGGTATCATAAAAGATTCTGATTTCATCGATTCTAAAACGAGTATAGATTTCGGAAGCAATTGTCCTGATGAAGGATTACTCAAAAGCTGTTATGGATCTAGTTTTTCTTTATTATGCGACAATAAAGAGATATGTTATGATACTATACCAGGGTTTTATGATCATAGCTTTAAATTGTTTAGGACAAATTATGGGCTTTCAGACAAAGACAACAATGGATTTCCTGACGCTAATAATAACATTAATCCTTCTACATTACGTCTCACTGAATTTATGCCTGGTGATACCATGAAAATAATTTTTGACGGTGTTATAAAAGTGGATATCCCAGGTTCGTCTTTCAGTAATTTGTATATTCTACTCGAACAAGGGGAATTCCTGTCATCAAATGAAGCAAATACCGAATTTATGCAGAAATTAATTATGGGTGAAGGAAAGGGTTTAAAACAATACAGTTCAGTATTGAGAATATATGATAAGTCTGAAGATCGCTATTACAGTTTAGACAATGTGACATCAGTATTAATGGACGAAATCAATAATTTTGATTTGTCTGTTGCAACCTTACACATGCTGTATCCTACATTCCCTTCAGATTTTAGATATCAAGAAGGCGATTCTGTATACTTAGAGACAAATAGTCGGTTTGATATAGAAGCATATAAGGCAGTTCAAAATGAGTTGGCCTTTAGACAGTATGCGACATTTAAATATCGTACAAAATCGGTGCTAGACAATAAACCATTGGGTGATGAGAGTAGCTATTCTATTTGTAACTGCTTTGATGAAGTGGTAACAGTGGCTGGTTTTAACCTTACCGCACCTGTTTTGAGTTCACTTATATTTAACGAAGCAGGAATTTGTGATGAGAGCGCTTACAGTAATTTGATTTTTATAATGAATATTGGTCATGATCTTAAATCTCCGACTGAATTAAGAGAAGTCGCCCGACCAAAAGGAATTCGAATCACTAAAATGCCAGATTTTGATTTCGAGACATTGACAATAGAGTACAAAAATAAGTTCTATTCTTTTGAGCCAGTCATTACAAATGCTAACGAATATTTTTATGACTTGACAGGTGTTTTCCCATTTGCAGGTGGTTTTACAGGCAATCAATATAAATTTAAGATAGTACGAAGGCTCAAAGAATGTTTGTCAAAAGTTACGCCTACCCCATTTGTGTATACTATATTTTTTGAAAAGAATGAAATCGGTGAGTTGTATTTTCCTGATTCTATCATGGGTACAATTCAAAATTTTTATACCTTACCTACACTAGCTCTTGAGCTTAATCAAAAGAATATTACTGCATTTACAAATAAGGTCGGGTTTGAGATGAGGGTACTTGAAAAAACTAATTTTAAATTCGATGTCAAAGACCTTTTTATTAGGGTCACAACAACATCAGGACTTAAAAATGTTCGTATTTATAACCCTGATACAGGAGATAACTTCGATTTGAACAACGGTATTTCTTATCTAGGCACACTAGAAAAGGGAAAAATAAAAAATGTAGAATTTATTGCTGATTCTGAAAGTTGTGGCGAAGAAAAAATCTTTATCGAATATGGTTATGATTGTGGTATTTATACAGATATTGCATCGAGTCCGTGTTTTATTGGCAGGGATAGTATTCTTGTCACATTTCCAGGAAGTGTTGTTGATCTACAACCTGAGACTGTAAATACTGATATCTCTTTATGTACAGAAATATCCAATACACTTTATGTCTATAATGCAGGACTAGGTACAGCACTTGATATGAATGTAGGTATGAATTTACCAACAGGTATGACGTTAATTCCGGGTAGCTGTAAACTTTTTTATCCATCAGGAGGCACACAATCATTTGCTATCCCCGATCCAATGATGATAAGTGGGAATAATTTTTTATGGGTTTTGAATGACATTTGGCCACTACATAAGTTGTCAGGACTTAATGGGACAGCTTTCTCACCAAATAATGGATTTGATATTGTATTTAATACAACTACCAATTGTGATTTTATATCAGGAACTACCATTATTTACAATACTGATGCCAACCAAATATGTAATATTCCAACCAACAAAGTTGCCAAAGTTAGCAATTCATTTAACATCAATGGTGTGTTGCCACCTTATACCTTAAATGTCTTGAGCGATTATACGAAGTTGCCAAATTGCAAAAATGATTCCTTAAAAGTACATTTTACATTTGACAAACCGGCAGCAAATGAAGGAAATATATATGTAGACTTACCACAAGGATGGTCGTTTGTGCCAAATTCTGCATCAGGTAATTTAATTAATATTGTTCCTGTTCAACAGACCAATAAACTTGTTTGGGATATAAGTTCGACTTCTCCCAATATTGATGTGACATTTTGGCTGCAAAAAGCAGAAAATGCTGCATGTCAACCAACGATTATAAATATTTATACTACGCTTAGTGCAAGTGCTTTTTGTGCTTCGTCAATGGAAGAATGTGACATAGAGACCATCACTGGATCATCGATTTTGACTATTCCACAAGAGAATCCTGTGTTTGAAATAAACAATTTCCAAGTAGAAACGGATGCTTCTTTGGATACTAGAGTTACCGTCACCATTAGTAATATCTCAGACAATATTTCGGATGATGTCAAAGGCAAGGTATATCTCGATCTGGATGGTAATGGAATATTGAGTACTGGAGATCAATTTTTGAGTGATGTTATTTTTAGTGGATTTGATGATGCGAATAAGACAATTACACAAATCGTCACTCTAAATAAAATAGGTAATGCTGATTTTTGTAGTCTATTATTTGTTTTGCTCAAAGCTGACAATTGTATTTGTGAAGACCTTATTTCCACCATCAAACTACCTTCAAGGGTAATTACAGAACCAAAAGTTATTTGCTCAGGCGATACATTAAATATTGGTGTGACATCTACTCCAAACGTAGTCTATCAGTGGAATGTAGCTGAAGGATTGTCTTGTACACAATGCGCAAATGCTGGTTTTAGTGTGGTGAATAATGCCCCAAATCCGATCACCTTCAAAAGAATTCTTACTACGACTAATAGCAATGGTTGTCAGACATTATATGAATACGACATTACCATTCAGCCCAAACCAACAGTTCTTTCCCAAAATCTAAGTATTTGTGTAGGTGACACGCTTACGGCTTTAGCAACATTAGGTACTGCATACATGTGGGACGGACCTAATATCATTGAAAATGGCAATCAATTGCTAATTGCTAATCCATCGATTTCTACTTCTTATTCAGTCACGATCACGGATCAAAACGGATGTATTGGATCAGGTACTTTTGCAGTAAATGTAAGAAATAAACCATCTGTCGAAGTAGTTTATGATTCTCTGTTTTGTTTTGGTCCGACACCAGAATTGAGTTTAGTTATAGAGCCCAATACAACTTTCCGATGGGTCAATGCAGGTGGGGCACTTAGTGATCTGAATAGTACCAATCCTGTGATTTTGACACAGCAAGATATTATTTTGCAATTAGAAGTGCGCAATCAGAATTGTGTTACAAATGTAGATGTTCCTATTAAGTTTTATGAAGCCTTCATGGTCACGGGCGTGGCAGATACTTTGGGAATCTGTATGGGCGAAAAAGTAACTATAAATCTTGCTGGTGGTCAGTCCTACAACATCAGTCCATCTGATTTTGTGGAATGTCTGAATCCTGAATGTTCGGATATTTCTATAGATGCCATGTTTGACCAACAAACTTTTTTGATTACTGCCCAAGACCAAGATATGTGTATTTCCGAAAGGTTATTTACCATCAATACATTTACAGACACCATAAGGATGAGCGAACAATTGTCCATTTGTGAAGGTGAAAGTATTGTCATTTTTGACGAAAATGTAACCGTAGAAGGGACTTATTGTGACACCATCAAAGTAGCAAATAGTGCTTGTGTCACCGTTGTGTGCAAAACACTAACAGTGAGACCTGATGCTCGTCAAGACCAGGTAGTAGATATTTGTGCAGGAGATACCTATATTTTTAATGGACAAACCATTACACAAGCAGGACAATATTGTAATACCTTCACTTCAGTCAACGGTTGTGATAGTATCTCATGTGTCACCGTTTCATTAAATAGTTTACCAGATTTGACTAATCTTAATATCGAGTATAATGTCAAATCTGGTGACACCATTTCGCTTATTGCGCCAAGTGGATTTAGTACTTATCGATGGTCACCATCTACGGGATTGAGTTGTGATGATTGTCCTTCGCCGCTTGCTTTTCCACAAGAAGATATCATTTATACCTTAGAAGTTACCAATAGCGATGGATGTTTAGCCACGAGGACAGTCAGGATTCTAGTTACACCATCTTGTGTCACTGATATTCCTACCATTCCCAATGCATTTACACCAAATAATGATGGTATCAATGATTTTTATACACTTGGAGACATAGATTTTTGTGGTCCTATGATTTTTACTGTTTATAATAGATGGGGCAATCAAGTTTATCAGATGGTCGATTGGGATAATAAATGGGATGGGTATAGTAATAATCTAGGTGAATTGCCGCAAGGAACGTATTATATTTCCATTGAATTTGTGTCAGAAGGCGTGATACGTGTGGGATTTGTAGATCTTAGAAAAAAATGATACCGATGAATCGAATAATAGTCATTTTATACTTTTTATGTATTCCGCTAGCATCTTTTGCACAGCAGGATGCCATGTTTACTAGATATACTTTTGTAAGTAATATGTTGTACAATCCTGCTTCTACAGGTCGCACTGATGGTATCTTGACATCACTCGCTTATAGGACACAGTGGGCAAAGATAGCTGGTGCGCCCAGCACCATTGCACTCGCTGCCGAATCTTCGCTAAATGATGGTCGTGCAGGTTTGGGTCTAAATATTTTTAGAGATAAAATCGGATTTGATATGCACACAGGTGTTCATGCAAACTATGCTTATAGAATTCCAATTTCGAGTAAATATGTCTTATCACTTGGTATCAAAGGTGGCGCGAGTATTATATCAAGTGATTTTGCGGATGTCATCACTCCAAATCCAGGTCAAATCGACCCAATTTATAGTGAAAATATTCAGGTAGTAGTGCCAAAAGCTGGTTTTGGTCTTTTTTTACATAATGACAAAAGCTATGTTGGTTTTTCAGTACCTGCTGTTATTTCTTCGATACCCGAAGGTCGATTTACGTACGAAGATGATGCTGCGTATTTGAGCCATCATTATTATTTTACAACAGGTCATGTATTTGATATTCCAAACACAGATTTACAGTTGAAACCATCAGCTTTTGTAAAATATCATCCTACTGCGCCACTTCAGGTCGATCTTAATGCGCAGATGTGGTACAAAGATATCTTTTCATTTGGTTTAGGATATCGTACAGGAGATGCCATTTCGGGAATGTTTGATGTTGCACTTACCAAGGATATCGTATTTAGTTATGCATATGATTATACTTTTTCAGATTTTCGGGTGATTGCAGATGGTGCTCATGAGTTTGTTTTGTTATATACATGGAGAAAAAAAGAAGTACGTGTACCGTCTATCCACAAATTCTCAACTTTGTCAAGATTTTAGCAATATGAAGGAAATGAAGAAGTTTAGAATTATCGTTTTTTTAAGTTTGGTGTTGTTTTCATTACAAATATCTGCTTCAGACTGTATAAAAGGTGATAAAGCATTTGAATTGATGCAATATCATAAGGCCATTACAGAATATGAAAAATGTTTGAAAGATGATAAATCAAATCTTAAAACCATTGAGCAACTAGCTGACAGCTATCGAATATTGGATAATTATGCCAAAGCTGCTGAATATTATCAAATGATTTTAAAGGAAAAATCTACTTCTTTAAAAGCTAAATATTGGTATGCATCTTCCTTGTTAGCATCTGACCAAACGGAACTTTGTAGAAAATTTGTGGACTCCATGTCGATCCACCATCCAAAAGATGTTGATTTTTTGCGTTTACAATCTTCCTTACAGAACCTAGAAGAAAAAGAAACATACAATATCTCAAAACCAACATTTAATACCATAGAAGCAGATTATGCGTCAGTTGTGTGGCGAGACAAGGTCGTTTTTAGTTCTACCCTTGTTGGAAAAAAAGATTTATTTACAGGTCAGGCCTATTCATCTTTGATGGTTTATGATTCTACAAATAATGTGGTGTCTGAATTTGCACCCGAACTTTTTTCAAAATATAACATCGGTAGCACATCGTTTAGTGCCGATGGAGAGATCATGTATTTCACAACAAACAGCGCCAAAACCAATAAAAAAAGAACTGCTACGCTTAAGATCATGCAGACAAAAAGAGAAAATGAAAAATGGACAGAGCCAATCCCTTTTATACACAATAAACCAGAATATAACTTTGCTCATCCGACGCTCTCACCGAGTGGAAAACTCTTTGTTTTTTCTTCTGATAGCTACACCACTTACGGCATGGATCTTTATCTCTGTAGCTTAGAGAAGTCCGGTAAATGGTCTATTCCCAAAAGATTTAAGACAAATATTAATACGACATACAATGAAGTATTTCCCGTTTTTTTGAACGATAGTACTTTGACATTTAGTTCTGATGGACATGGCGGATTAGGTGGTTTAGACATTTTTAGCACTATTTTTACAAAAGGAAATTGGTCAGATCCCGTTCATCTAGCTCATCCATTCAATTCTCAAGGAGATGACTTTTCGCTTTTTAGCCAAGATAATCTACAGTCCGGATACATCACTTCCAATAGAAATGAACCAAGCGGGAACGAAGATATTTATTATTTTGAGAAAAAAAACAAGTGTACGATCTTAGCTGGACTTTACGATTTTCATGAAGATAAGATGATAACAACGCTGCCTTTTGATATTATCGAAAATCAAAAATTAAAAGAAAATCTTATCAGCTTAGAAAATGGAATGGTGTATCATGAACTAAAAGATGGTACAAAAACTGAAATTACAACTTCCTATCTAGGAAAATTTTTTTATGGTGTTGCATCATCAGATGAATGCATTGGTGACACCATTAAGATCATTTTCAAATATCAAGAAGAAGAAATGGCGACCCTTGGAAAAGTGTTTGAAGAAGAAACAAAAATAGGATATCCCAATATCAATGTTTATTTTGTAGACACCTTGTCAAAAGAAGTTTTTACAGCTGTGACAGACAGTTCGGGACGGTTTAAGATCGACCTACCTATAGACAGATTTTATCGCTATAAATCAAAGATTCACGGATCTTTAGAAGAAACAGGCGTCATAGGAACCAAGTATAAAACAACCAATCCAGATATAGAGATATCCTTTAAAAAGCCCAAAGTCAATGAAGTTTTTGTCTTAAAAAACATTCTTTATGACTACAATAAATGGAATATAAGGCCCGACGCTGCCATTGAACTAGATCGATTGGTCGCCTTTCTTGCTGAAAATCCAAGTATTCGCATCGAATTGAGTTCGCACACAGATGCTCGAGGCAATGACCGATATAATGAAAAACTCTCTGAAAAAAGGGCCGCATCAGCTGTCGCATATTTGGTCGAGAAAGGCATCGTCAAAAATAGACTTATCTCCAAAGGTTATGGCGAAACCAAGCTGATCAACGAATGTAAAAATGACGTAATCTGCGATGAATCAAAACACCTGCAAAACAGGAGGACTGAGGTGAAGATATTGGAGGTGGAGTGAAGTTATGATTTGTGGAGAAGTTAATTGCTTGTGCAAAACTTCATAGATTTAATGATACTAAAGCTATAAAGTTCCCAACGAACCCATTGGTAAAATAAATAACAACGGACTTGTTGGGAACTAATTGTTTTATAGTGATTAAGATTTTCAGTTCATCTTTATAAATGATTTTGTTATTACTTTATTCTCATAAGTAATTCTTACAAAATATTGACCGGAAATAAGATCCTGAATGTTGATTCTGATTTTATTCTTATCGGTTTCATTTATTCTGATCAGTAATTGCCCTGTAGAGCTCACGACATCAACATTTTTAAATTTCTGGTCAGTTAGCACAACATGGATTACATCCTTGGCTGGGTTTGGATGAATTACAACTTCTTCGTTTTTAAAAGAAACTAAATTTTGATTGCAAGGAATGTTGTAAATATAACCATTTATAACCCTTACCAATAGTTCGTTCAGTTTTTCAACTTCATACTCATCGTGTAGAGGAGCTAAGTGATCTCCACCAATACCGCTATGGTCGGTAATAAATGCATAAGTTCCATTGGTCAGTATTGATGTGAATTTCATTAAAAAATCTGTCTCACGATTGATGCCACTGGCCGTAACAGGGATAATTTTAATACCCATCTTTGCAGCTTTTATCACCGCATTTTTGTATCTCTCAATTAGCTCTAAATGTGGAGGTGCATCTAATAATAGAAAAACTAATTTTACTTCAGCGTCATCATCCCATGTCAGATTTAATGAGTGTATAAGTGCTGAATCTACTGCTTCAGGGAAATCACCTCCGCCACCTGAATTTTGATCGTTTATAAATGATATTAGTAGGCTTTCATCAATAGTAAAATCGTGGGCCTTTGTCACATAAGTATCACCTATATCTTGGTAAAAAACACTTCCATAGCTAATTGATACGTTTGTGTTTCTTCTTTCGACATTCTCTATTACTGAAGCCAGATCAGATTTAAGAAATGCTATCTCATCACCCATTGATCCAGTGCCATCTACTACAAAGGCTATATTTACTTTTGAAGTAGACCTGCAATCAGCTTTTATTGTAATATTCGTTCCATGTTTCATATTCTTTCTATGGAGAGCAATTTTATTTTTTGTATTGCCGAATTGATAATAAAGGATTGGATTTTTCAAAGGTGATTCGGACATGTCGAACATTTCTGCACGACCATGTATGTCAGTGATTGCATTCCAAATAATGCTATCTTTATTATCTTTTAGACAAACCGAAACTCCAGCGATTGGGGAATTATCTTCATTAGTGGCAAAAACCGGATACCGATGTTGTGTCTGAATTCCCCAATATTTATTCATATTTTTAAATTCATCTTTTTCTAATAACTCAGACCATTTTTCCCAATTATTGAGATCATTCCATTCTCCAGCAGTAATCAGACCAAAATGATCAGATTCTTTAGATGTTTTTGAATCTTTGTCGGCAGTAGTAACTCGTACGCCATCCAAAAAATAGACTGTTTCTTCTGATCTTGAGCCTCTTACAGAAATATCACTGCCTTCCCTACCAGAATCACCTGCACTAGTTTTTGCTATATCATGAACTGATTTGGTAGGGAGTTTACGTAATTTATCTCCTGTGGTACTTCCTGATGTAGTGCAATCAAATTCTATAAGTGGCACTTTGTAAGCCTTAATCTCAACACCCATTATGACTGCTTCATCTGAAAGCTGAAAATTTACTCTGTTGGATTTCGCTTTAACAATAAGACCTGTAAGCTTTTGTGTTGTGTAACCAACATAGCTGGCTTCCATGTCGTATTTTCCAGGTTTAATATCTGATAAAAAATAATTACCATCTATGTCTGTCTCAATGCCTGTTATCATTACGCCGTTTTGATAAAGTGCAACATTAGCAAAAAGAAGAGACTCTCCTTTTAAGTCTGTTACTTTTCCTTCAATTGTACAAATTTCTTGGCATACTGCCCATAATTGTGTTAGGACGAAAATTAATGTAATTACCTTGTTCATGACTTTTCTTTTTAAAAGTGAAAAAATGAATCTATACCATATTGATGCGCATCTGATATTAATAAGGATAACGGTTTTATGATGGCAAATGTCAACGTGATATGCAGAAATTTGGTTTAGAATGTCGCCACTGAATAAAAATAACATTTAGATGGATCTGCAAGTAGGGGTGAATTTGATAGATTTCTATCTTTTAAAAGCATTAGGTTTTTATTTTCCCAACAATTCCGTTGGGAAATAAAATAACAACGGATTCGTTGGGAACTAATTTGCCATCCACTATTGACACTAATTTGCATTTTTGGCAGGTATTTTTATTTGTATATTCGAAAGGTGGCAAGACTTCATAAAACTTATGAAGATCATCAAAAACTGCTAGAATACATTATATTTTACACATTATTATTTGCCTAATCTTCAAGGTTATCTATTTCGTTTCTTTAGTTACCATTAACTAGTAATAAACATAGTTAGGAATTAACAATAGCAAGTTTGTTTTTTCAAAATACACATATTTTGTATGTCTCATAGTTCGAATTAATTTTTAAAGTACTCAATTGTGACAAATAGAACTTATATGTTAGAAGATTGACAGTAATAACACTGTTAAATCCATTTGACAGCAATTAAATTGTCAATTATTTCATATTGCTAATAGTTTTTAATAAAAAATCCCTACCCAATTCCGCATCCACCACCCAAAACCCACGCTCTCCCAAAATTTCAATTCGTAATTCGTAATTCAAAATTCGTAATTTAGATGAATAAATTCCTACCTTTGCGCCTTCAAAATAGATATTATGCAAATGATTAATATTACACTTCCTGATGGCAGTGTGAGACAATACGAACAAGGTGTATCTGCGATGGGTGTCGCGCTTTCGATTAGTGAAGGTCTTGCTAGAAATGTACTTGCAGCTTCTGTCAATGGTGAAGTGTGGGACGCAAATAGAGCCATCGATGCGGATGCCAATGTTAAATTATTCACTTGGAATGATAAAGAAGGCAAGGCAACATACTGGCATTCATCTGCACACTTGATGGCTGAGGCATTAGAAGCTTTGTATCCTGGTGTAAAATTCGGCATCGGACCTGCGATAGATAATGGATATTACTACGATGTGGACATGGGCAGTACCACTTTGACGCCTTCTGATTTACCAAAAATTGAAGAAAAAATGCTCGAACTCGCTCGTGCTAAAAGCACCTTTGAGCGTAAGGATGTATCAAAATCAGATGCTGTTGCTTACTTTACAGAAAAAGAAGATGAATATAAATTAGAATTGCTAGAAGGATTGGAAGATGGAAAAATAACTTTCTACACCCAAGGCAATTTTACAGATTTATGTCGTGGACCACACATCCCGGACACATCCAATATCAAGGCTGTCAAACTTATGAGTCTTGCAGGTGCGTACTGGAGAGGTGATGAAAAACGTAAGCAGATGACGAGAATTTATGGTATTACCTTCCCGAAACAAAAGGAACTTACCGAATATCTCGAAATGCTAGAAGAAGCAAAAAAACGTGACCACCGTAAATTAGGTGCTGAGCTAGAACTCTTTATGTTTTCTGAAAAAGTAGGTCAAGGTTTACCTATATGGTTGCCAAAAGGTACACAGTTGCGTGAGCGTCTTCAGAATTTCCTTCGTGCTGAGCAAGAAAAACAAGGCTACCAAATGGTCGTGACGCCACACATAGGTAGTAAACAATTGTATGTCACTTCTGGTCACTACGAAAAATATGGTGCTGATAGTTTTCAACCTATCAAAACACCTAAAGAAGGAGAAGAATTTTTGTTAAAACCAATGAACTGTCCGCACCACTGCGAGATTTATGGACATAGACCGAGATCATACAGAGAGCTTCCTTTAAGAATTGGCGAGTTTGGTACAGTTTATAGATATGAGCAAAGTGGAGAGTTGCATGGATTGTCTAGGGTAAGAGGATTTACACAAGATGATGCCCATATATTTTGTACCAAAGATCAAGTCAAAGGTGAGTTCCAAAAAGTATTAGAACTGACTACGATGGTGATCAAAAAGATGGGTTTTGAAAACTTCACAGCGCAAATATCGCTACGTGATCCCGAAAAACCAGAAAAATATATAGGTTCTGAAGAAAATTGGCAGGCAGCTGAGCAAGGAATAATAGATGCAGTCGGAGAGTTTGACATAGAGACAGTAACAGCTTACGGAGAAGCAGCTTTTTATGGTCCGAAGTTGGACTTTATGATTAAAGATGCCCTAGGTAGATCGTGGCAGTTAGGAACTATTCAGGTAGATTATAATCTTCCAGAAAGATTTGAACTAGAATATATCGGTTCAGATAACCATACGCATAGACCAGTGATGATTCACAGAGCGCCATTCGGATCTATGGAGCGATTCATTAGTATCATGATCGAGCACACAGCGGGTAAATTCCCATTGTGGTTGACACCAGATCAGTTTGCATTGTTGCCGATTTCAGATAGATTATTGCCTTATTGTGAAGAGATTCAAGCAGCATTGGCAAAACACGATATCCGTGGTTTTATTGATGATAGAGCAGAATCTATTGGTCGTAAAATCAGAGATACAGAGTTAAAAAGAGTGCCAATCATGTTGATCATCGGGGATAAAGAATTCGAAAATGGTCAAGTATCAGTAAGAAGGCAAGGTCAAGGAGATGTAGGAAGCATGTCTGTGGCAGAGTTTGTAAGTTATTTCGAGGCAGAGTTAGAAAAACAAGGGTAAGTCAATTCCAAAAAGTATTTAGTAGGTAGATAATGAATTATTACTTTCTACTAAATTGATAATCAACGGTTTCCCTTTAGGGTGAAGGGTAGAAAACAGTTGATTATCTTAAAGTCCTTACTTTTGGAGCGGATTCATTAATTAAAATTCTATTTTTTGTGTCTTCGTGTCTTAGTGGTAAAGTTTGTTTTTACTAAGTAGTTTTAAGGTCAAATAAATTAAAAATGCTGGCAGCAATTCTCACAATAGGTGATGAAATTTTGATAGGACAAGTAGTAGATACCAATTCCGCTTGGTTAGGTCAGCACCTTTCCGAAATAGGTGTTACCGTCAAAAAATCTTGGTCTGTAGCTGATACCCATGAAGATATCACCCTTGGTCTAAAACAAGCATTGGCAGAAGCTGATATCGTTTTTATGACAGGTGGCCTTGGTCCCACCAAAGATGACATGACCAAAAAAGCTATTGCTGATTTTTTGGGTGTAGAAATGTTTTTTCATCAAGATACTTACGATCGTATCAAAAGGATTTTTGACCGTATGGGACGAGCCATGTCAGCAGCCCATGACGACCAATGCCTTATGCCTGTAGGTACACAAATTCTTCCCAACAGCATGGGCACTGCGCCAGGAATGCTATTCAGGCACGAAGGAAAAATGATCATTTCTATGCCAGGTGTACCTTACGAAATGAAGGCCATCATGACAGAAGAAGTGTTGCCAATGTTGGTAGCTCAAGTGGATACTACGATTGTCCACAAAACGATTCTGACCACAGGTGTAGGAGAGACGACCATCGAAAACGAACTCTCAGACATTATTTCTACTTTTCCTTCTTTTCTCAAAATAGCTTATTTGCCTTCTTTAGCACAAGTGAGACTAAGACTGAGTGCCACAGGAACTGATAAATTACTATTAAATAATACAGTAGAAGCCTTTGCCAATCAGATTATTGAGAAGCTTGGAGACATCATATACGGATATGGAGATTCATCTTTAGAAAAAGAAATTGCTTTACTTTGTCATGAAAAAAAGATTAATCTAGGAATGGCAGAGAGTTGCACTGGTGGACATATTGCTAGCAAAATAGTGTCCATTCCTGGCTCTTCAGCTTTTTTTAGCGGTGGTTTTGTTTCATACTCATACGAGTCTAAAGTCAATTTACTCCATGTCAATCCTGCTACACTCACGACTTATGGCGCTGTAAGTGAAGAGACTGTAAAAGAAATGGTAAATGGCACAATCGACGCCTTAAAAGTGGATGTAGCATTGTCTGTTTCAGGCATTGCAGGCCCAGACGGCGGTACGCCAGATAAACCTGTCGGGACTATTTGGATTTGTGTCGGCAATAAAGAAAATAAAGTCACTTATCTATTGAAAGCAGGCAAGGATAGATCAAAGAATATTGAGATTGCGTCTATTTATGCACTCAACTTACTTAGAAAATTTATACTTGCTCAATAAATATTCGTAATTTTGCGCTTTCTAAACCTAACCGAAATCAAACAGAATGGCAAAAGTAGAATTATTAATGCCCAAAATGGGCGAAAGTATCATAGAAGCCACCATCCTTAAATGGGTAAAAAAAGTTGGCGACAAAGTAGAGATGGATGAAACCATACTCGAAATAGCAACCGATAAAGTAGATTCTGAAATACCTTCGCCAATCTCAGGTACAATCGCTGAGATATTATTTCCTGAAGACTCCGTTGTGGAGGTAGGAAAAGTGATTGCAATTATTGCCACAGAAGGCGAAAATGTGCAAGCAGCAGCATCACCTGCCATCCAAGAAGTCGCTCAAAATCCAGTCGCTCAAACAGCAGCAGCAGTCGTAGAGACGGAGATTGCAGCTGTTCAAACAAATGTATTATCTACTCCAGCAAGTGGTGATGCAGACGATCGATTTTATTCTCCATTGGTAAAAAGCATTGCAAAAGAAGAAAAAATTTCGCCAAATGAGCTGAGCAATATCACTGGTTCTGGTGCAAATGGAAGAGTCACTAAGAAGGATATTTTAGATTTTGTAGCAACTCGTAGTAGTGCACCACAACAAGTAGTTTCAGCTCCAGTAGAAGTTAAAGCGGCATCTGCTGCACCACAAATCAATACATCGTCAGCAGCACCGTCTGCATCTATTTCTGGCAACGTCGAGATCATTGAGATGGACAGAATGCGAAAATTGATTGCTGATCATATGGTGATGTCTAAGCAAACTTCACCACACGTCACTTCATTTGTCGAAGCCGATGTGACTAATATGTTTCAGTGGAGAGAAAAAAATAAAAAGAAATTCCAAGAGAAATATGGTGAAAACATCACGTTTACGCCACTTTTTGTTGATGCAGTCGTAAAAGCTATCAAGGATTATCCAATGATCAATATTTCGCTTGATGGTACAAAAATAATTGTCAAAAAAGATATAAATATAGGAATGGCAGCCGCACTTCCTTCTGGAAATCTTATTGTCCCAGTTATAAAAAACGCTGATTATCTCAATTTGGCAGGTCTTACCAAGACTGTAAATGATCTTGCAAATAGAGCACGACAGAATAAGTTGAAACCTGAAGAAATAAAAGATGGTACATTCACACTGACCAATGTGGGTACCTTTGGCAATGTCATGGGTACACCTATCATCAACCAACCACAAGTAGCCATCCTTGCTACAGGTGCCATACGCAAAAAACCAGCTGTATTGGAGACAGAATATGGTGACGTGATTGCTGTGAGACAAATGATGTTTTTGTCGCTTTCTTATGATCATAGAGTCGTTGATGGGTCACTAGGAGGATCTTTCCTAAGAAGAATAGCTGATTACCTTGAGAAATTTGACCCAAATCTTTCTATCTAAATTTTTATAATGTCTAGATGCATCTTATTATATATAATTGTTTTTATGTTTCCTTTTGTCAGTTTTGCACAAAGGGCTTACAAAAAACAGGGTGATATTTACTTTGATGCTGGAAAATATAGAGATGCGCTTGATGCATACAGCAAACATAAAAAAATTGATAAGGAAGCCGAGACACTCATCAAACGTGGTATAGCCAATTATTATACGGGTTTTCCTGATGCCTGCATAAGTGATATGGCTGGTGCAAACATTTTGAAGTCCAAAGATCCGAGACAGTATCAATATACTGGCATGGCTTATATGGCTAAACAAGATTATGTACAAGCAGCAAGATTTTTTAAAACACATCTTAATGTAGTAAAACCAAATTCTAAAGAGTGGTTTGAGTCAATAAATCAAATCAAAAGATGTGGGTATGCCCAAAATCAAAAGTATGGGGCTCAGCTTGCATTTGTAGAAAACCTAGGACCAAATGTAAATTCTATATATGAAGATTTTGCACCCGTCCAAAGCCCCACTAAGCAAGGAAGATATTATTTTTCATCAGCAAGAGAAGATGCGACAGGTGGAATGAGAGATCCAAAAGGATTGGTGGATGAAGTACGAGGAAAATATTCGTCAGATATGTATTTGGTCGATCTGAAGGACGGAAACTGGTCATCTGTACTTCCTTTTGAACAGTTGCTAAATTCTCCAAAACATGATATTTTGCAGGATTTCAGCCCTGATGGATCTATTATTTATTATATTAAATCTTCAGATCTTGTGCATGGGACTTTATATAGCGACACTTTTAGTATAGATAGAGATCCTACAAAGCTGACACTTGAAGCTCAATTACCTATGGATGCTTCCAATGGTGACAAGGATTTATTTATTTTTAATGATAGCTTGATATTATTTTCTTCTAATAGAAGTGGTGGATATGGTGGATATGATATTTATTATTCTATAAGACAGAATAACGCTTGGGAATTACCGGTTAATTTAGGTCCGAGTATAAATTCTGGATCAAATGAAGATCATCCTTTTCTAACAAAAAGTGGTGCCAAACTCTACTTTTCTTCTGACAGATTGACTTCTTTGGGTGGTTATGATATTTTTGCTGCTACTCATAATACAAAGTCTGAGTGGTCAGATGTTAAAAACCTTGGCCTTCCTATCAATTCTCCGGGAGATGACCTTGGATTTGAGCTTTCTGCAGATGGATCTAATGCTTTATTTTCATCCAATAGAATAGAATCTATAGGTGGGCATGATTTGTATATGGCATATTTTAAGGAACAAGAGTTGGAGCAGTTAGCATTTGTGGAGATACCGCCATTCATACCTAGTTTATTAAATGACTCTCTTGCATCTGAACCAATAGTGATAGAAACACCGAAAGCGGAAGTTTTGCCAGTGAGGGATTTTGTAAGTAGATCTCTTTATTTCAAAGATAATGATGATGTACTGAACCCTATCAACCTAAATCTTATTAAGAAAGTATCTGACTTAATGATCATTTATCCTGAAATTTCTATCACGCTTACTAGTCATTATATTTATGAAAGCAAAAATGAAACAGATCTATATTTTTCTATAAAAAGAGCTGAGAAAGTTGCTGAAAAACTGATTTTAAGTGGAATAAGTCCACATCGTATTACTCTTTTTGGGTGTGGTGCAAATTTTCCAGTGGCAACACCAGTGATAAATGGGATTGCTTCCAGTTTGGCAAATAAAGTTAATAAAAGAATTGACATCAATGTAGTAAGTGATCCATCATTGAATCTTCGAGTTTTGAATGATAATCCATCTGTTGCAGAACAATATAGAGATACCTTGTGGGACACCTTTATTGAAAATAATAATGGCATAACATTCAGAGTCAAATTTTCCAAGGTTTCGCAAATGCTAAAAAGCGATATCCTAAACTTAAGAAATGACGTAATCATTGAGAAAAAGGCGAATGATGGTTTGTACACGTATACAGCGGGCAATTTTTCAAGTTACAATGATGCACGTTTACTGAAAAACGAAATGATAAGAAAAAATATGACAGAAGCTACTGTTGTTCCATATCTTAAAGGTGTTTCTATTGATAAAGCCAAAGCTGATAATTTAGCTACGGATTATCCAGAATTAAGTACTTATTTAAAATTTGAATAATATTCTTTGAATATTGCTTCCAAGTTGCATATTACTAGTAATATTTATTTGTGTCTTTAAGCCTTGGTGGCAATTAAGAGGAAATGATTAACCTTCCAATATCTCAAATATCTCATCCAATTCTTCAAAAGATTTTACACCAGTTTTTTCTTCATCGCCACCACGAAGTATAATGCCAAAATAAGGCAAAGTATCAAGCATCATTTTCAAATCTTCCTTAGTAAGATCTATATCAATGTGGGTCGTCTTGATAGACAAGTAATGACGTAGCATAGCTATTTCTTCTTCAGTCATCTGTTTAAATTGTTTTTCAGACCTGATTACTGGAAAATCTACAGCATTAAAATCTTCTTCATTTAGATTTTCCAATATAAAATCTTTGAAAACAGGTACGCCAAAATCAACTTTGTAGGTAGCAAATGCACCGAAATGCACAGCCTGCACCATATCTAAAGCCAAAAGTTGTCTGATTTCTTCTTCGCTTTGCCATCCATCAAATTCCATCACAAATTGTGGTCCTTCTACCCAACTGATTATTTCTTTAATCTTTGTTGGAGCACAAAATCTTTCTGTACCAGGATTGCAGCAAAAGCCCAAATAGTCAGCGCCCATAGCAGCAAAATATCTTGCTTCTGTCAGATTGTTAACTTTACTGATTTTTACCTTTGCTTTGAGCATTTTTATTTAATTTTGGGCAAAAGTAATCAGTCTTATGCCTACTAAAAAACCTGAGACCAATAAAGATTTAAAATCTGACCATTATTTTCAGAAAGTTTATGATGTCACCTGTCTTATCCCTTATGGCAGAGTCAGTACTTATGGTGCCATTGCCGACTTTTTGGGGCTTGGTTCGGCGAGAATGGTGGGTTGGGCACTTAATCACAGTCATACCCAAGCACATATACCTGCCCACAGAGTAGTGAATAGAAAAGGTGAACTGTCAGGAAGGCTCCATTTTGCAACACCTACTTTGATGGAAGAAAAACTTGCTCTAGAAGGAATTGAAGTTGTAGAGAGCAAAGTAATAAACATGGACAATCTTTTTTGGCATCCTAGAGAAATTGAAGAATATTGACTTTTTTCACAATAAAATTAGTCTTTTTGCCTTTTTATATAAAATAATTTTATCAAAATGATCAAACAGTTTCTTTTTGCTTTATTTATAATGAATGCATCATTTCTTCTTGCTCAATCTCCTGTAGGTGTTTGGAAAAATCTAGATGATGAAGACGGCAAAGAAAAGTCCCACATCGAAATTTACGAGCAGAATGGCACATTAAGAGGCAAGGTAATTAAATTGCTTCCTGCAGCTACGATTACAAAGTGTAATGCTTGTACAGGTGCCAATAAAGGCAAAAGCCTAGTGGGTATGGATATCTTATGGGATCTCAAAAAATCTGGTAAAACATGGGATTCTGGTCAAATCATGGATCCTAAAAATGGAAAGATTTATGACTGTAAGATTGAGTTGAAAGGAACAGATAAGCTCAATGTTCGAGGTTATATGGGTGTGTCTATGTTCGGAAGGACACAAACATGGTACAGAGTAAAATAATTTTGCGATTTATACAATAAATAGATAATATAGTCTGTTAATATTGATATTATATAACTTTTATTTCACCATTAAAGCCATTGAATGACACATAATTACACTGAAAACAATATATTAAGATTCATCTACAAAGAATGCGACCTATTCGAGAAGCTCGAAATGGAGTTTGCCATGGAAGATGATAGCACCTTATTGGACGAATACAATGACATGATGTTGTCTTATCATACTTTACCCAAAGTATTATTTAGTCCGAAAAAATCAAGTATCGATGCTATTTTAGCTTATAGCAGTTCAGGTGTAGCTTAGATATAGAATTCTATGCTTGGTTAAGAAAATTCAGTACATTTCTGACTGATTTTTTTTCCAATAGTAGTGACTTTGCATCTTCGTAATCGAGATCTGTTTTTTCAACAATCATCTTTACGCCTCGATCTACAAGTTTATCATTGCTTAGTTGCATATCTACCATCCTATTGTCTAGCACCCTGCCGAGTCTTATCATGACGCTCGTGCTTATCATGTTCAATACTAGTTTCTGAGCCGTTCCTGATTTCATTCTCGTGCTACCTGTCACATATTCAGGCCCCACAATAACTTCTATTGGATATTTGGCTTCTTTAGACAATGGTGATTCTGGGTTACAGGAGATACTTCCTGTATTGATTCCATTTGCATTTGCAGCTTTCAGTCCATTGATAACATATGGAGTCGTACCTGATGCAGCAATCCCTATGATCACATCTCCATCATTAATGTCGTATGCGCATAGGTCATGCCATGCTTGGTTAGGGTCGTCTTCGGCTCTTTCTACTGGATTTCGTAACGCATGATCTCCACCTGCGATAATGCCAATGACCCAATTTTTTGGCACCCCGAATGTGGGAGGACATTCAGACGCATCTAGTACACCTAATCTGCCACTCGTCCCAGCACCGATGTAAAACAAACGACCACCAACACTCATTTTTTCTACGATTACATCTATCAAAGGTGCGATTTGACCTATAGACTTTTGGACAGCCAGCGCTACTTTTTGATCTTCTGTATTGATATCCGTCAGTAATTCTTCAGTAGACTTGTGCTCCAGATGATGATAAAGAGATTCGCTTTCAGTTATTCTGTTCATGGTTTAGTTTTGTTTTTTTGAAATTATCCAAAGTCCTATAAACGTTAAGATACCATTCAATATTAATATCTCTATTCCTATTTTAAACCCAGAAAAAATAGATTCGGAAAGCTGTATTAATCCTTGAGAAGCTGATTCGCTCCAAGCAAGTTTTTTGACAAACCACTCTGCATTATTGATAAAATCTATGCCAAATATAAGCACTGGAGATAGCAAGCATACCCAGATGGCTAGTTTGTCATTAATTGTCCGTTTTGTAAATATTCCGAAAGCAAAAAGTCCTAAAAGTGGTCCATAAGTATATCCCGCAAGTTTAAGTATCACGTCAATGATTGACTTGTCATCAATCCATTTAAACACGAGCACACACAAAAAGAACAAAACAGCAAATGATAAGTGTACCTTAAGCCTCGTTTTTCTTTTTTCTCCGTCTGTAGTCAGTGTATCTTTTTGCATGCCAAGCATATCTATACAAAAAGATGATGTCATTGCTGTTAGGGCTCCATCTGCACTTGGAAATAATGCCGAGATTAACCCGATAATAAATATCACACCAATACCAGCGGATAAATAACTACCTAGTGCGATCGATGGGAAGATGTCATCGCCTTTGAATGTGATGCCATTCTGATTAGCATAAAGATAGAGAAGTCCACCTAGCATTAAGAATAAAAGATTGACAATAAGTAGTACAGTAGCTAAGGTCAATACATTTTTCTGAGATCCACCTAAGGTTTTCACACTTATATTTTTTTGCATCATTTCTTGATCGAGACCAGTCATCGCAATGGTGATAAATGCTCCACCAAGGATTTGTTTCAAGAAAAACCCTGGAGAATTTACATCCATATTAAATATCTTTGTGTAGCCTTCTGTAGAGAGCGCAGAGAATGTTTCACCGATACCATAGTCCATTTTATTCATGATGGCAATGATACACACCACGAGTCCTCCCAGCATAAAGGTTGTCTGTAGTGTATCTGTATAAACAATTGTTTTTACGCCGCCTTCGAATGTATACAATAATATAAGTAACAACATCACAAATGCGGTCACTACAAACGGCACGCCCATGGCATCGAGTATGAAAATTTGCAGTATATTAATAACTAAAAACATTCTGGCAGTAGCTCCGAGTGTTCTAGAAATGATAAAGAATAGCGCTCCAGTTTTGTAAGATATAGGTCCAAATCGTTCTTCAAGATACCTATATATAGATGTTACGTTCATCTTATAGTACAGTGGCAATAAAATAAATGCAATGGCAAAATAGCCAATGAAATAACCTATGACGACTTGATAATACCCAAATCCACCAGCGCCTACAGTACCTGGTACACTTACGAATGTGACGCCACTCAACGATGTTCCTACCATGCCAAAAGCTACGAGCATCCAGTTACTATTGCGATTCCCTATGAAGAATGAGTCATTATTTGAGTTTTTTGAAGTATACCAAGCCACAGCCAGCAATAATAGAAAATAGCCGAATACGAACGCAAAGAGTATGTAAGGTGACATGGTTTTGTATTTATTGTTGACTTTAAAAGGCAAAGTTAATAAATATTTGTAGGTCCTATAGTTTTGTATCTCATTTAGAGACGGATGCAAGTTTCGGATTTAAGGCTAAAAATGCATCCACAATACTAAATCATCCGTTTTCTTTAGCTTAAAAATAAAATTGATTTATTATTTTAAACTTTTAGGTGATCAGTATAAACTGAACACAAACCCAAAATCTGATTATGTGAAAAAAGGTGTCATTTGTTAACTAAATCCATGTATTCAATTTACAGGAACAAACATTTACTAGGATTAAAAAGACCCTATTTATTCTTCTGTAAAAGCTCTAAAACTAATTCCCATAGGAAATCATACGGAATGATCTCAACCTGAGCACTCATTTCATTTGTTACAAATGGCGCACTAACCAGTTTTTTTCTAAGTTCATTGGTAAAATTCTGAGTTCTGATAGGATGGAAATCAGCTTTTACACATAATAGAAGCATTTTAATAAAACAATTAGATCTAAAAGAGTCATCTTTCCGGATATATCTGTAGGTATACTGCGTCAAAGCATCCACTCTATCTATAACTTGGCCGTACTTTCTGTCCAATATTAAAAATAAAATTTGTAGTATTAGTATAGTTATGTTTTGTCCAGTTTTGTCTTTAGAATAAAAAGGGACACTATTCATAAATTTAGTTAATACAAAAGGTCTGAGTGTTTTCTTTTGATCTTCCGTAATATTAATCTTGCCCATTCTAATTAAAAAATGCATATATGCTTCTCTTATTTTCCAATGCTCTTGAAGAATAGGAAGTTTACTTAATATTTTATATTCTAGTACAATATTTGTAATTTCAAATACTTTGTCATATTCCTTGTTACCTACTAAGCTAAGATAGTATAAACTGTATACATTAAGTCTATTTCTATTTCCGTAAGTAGACATTGTAATAGCTTCTTCGCACCATTTATTCGCTTCTTCAAATTGCCCTAACTGAAAATAAGAAGTAGCTAAATTTAATTTACTTTGATAAATACCAAAAAGATCATTATTTTTTGCTGAAAGATTTATCTTTAATGAGTCCTTTGCAATCTCAAGACATTTTTTATGTTCCCCTATTAACGAGTAATAGAAGAAAGTTAGATCGAAAGCATAGGTCACTATAGTGTTGGTATGATATTTATCCTTCAGTTTTGTCATTTCTACAACCATTTGTTCAAATTCTTTTAGTTGTACTGCATTAAATGCACCTTTATTAGTTAAATAAAGATTAGAAATGATCGCATTACACATTTGCACATATTCTTCCGCCATATAAATGTCTTTGAGTTCATCATTTAGCTTTATAAGGTCTTTCATTTTTTTATTATCGACATCCACAAAACCGAAATGATTTATTAGCGGTTTGAGAATCATTAGACTTAAATCTGTGTAAGAAAACTTAACAGATATTCTCAATCCTTTTTCCAGTAAAGTTACAGCTGCTTTTCTTTGTTGATTTTTTAAAAGTACCATAGCTATAGTGTAGTATTTACTCACAACTAATTTTGCATTTGCCCTACTTTTAAGGTTTATTTCGTCAGAAGACAGATTAAATATTTCTGACATCAATTTTTCTTCCAGCCTATACTTTAATGATTTAAATGTAGCAGATTTTATTTTATGTCCATATAAATCCATACAAGCAACTTCATCTGTGATAGATTGGTTATTTGAAACGATTTCTTCAAAATAATCCAGTTTATCAGCATTTATTTTGTTTGAAGTCTTTTTTTTAATCTGATTTTTAGTGTTCAAAAGGGCAATAATCGTGTCCATTTAATGATGTTTTTGCAAGCAGTAAAATATTAGTAAACAGTATGTTATATGGTTATTTCCTGCAAATATAGCATTATTAACATAAATCAATCACTAATATTTGGAGTTTAATTTAAATGCCATGAATAGAACTCAGTCGTAGAGTAATTTGTAATTTTAAAAAAAATTATACCCAATCGCTAAGGATATATTTTATCATAACAAGTTTAGTGTATATTAAAAAAATCTTAGGCCTATTCCAATCAATAGTTTATGTATTTGAATATGAAAGAATTAATCCATAATTTTCAGAATATTTGGAATAAGGGACAACTTGATTAATTATCAAACAATGAAAATTATAAAAATACCTTTAATTTTTTTGAAAGGATTTTATTAGCAATTTACGTAGGTACTAGACTTATTGACGAAAAAAATAAAAAAATTGCTAATTTTTTTCAAATTAATCGACTGTTACTAACGGTTTTTTGCAAACTATCTTACATTTTTCTCATAATTGAATTGAATTTGTATGCTTATTTTACACTATTTTGGACTTTTTGTGTTGGTTTTATAATGCTGATTTACAGTGTTTTAAGTTAATTTTATTCTGCAAAATATCTCTATTAGTCTAAATCATTTTATGCGATTTTGATAATTATCGCTTTGGTGATTTGCTATACCTTTGTATCATCGAAATGTAAGAGTTAGTATCATTTAGATCTTTTAAAAGTACAAAATGATCGCTTCTTAAAAATATTTTTGTAATAAAAAAGCGTATTTATACCTATAAATGTATAGCGTATAAATACCAAAGGTTATACTTTTAATAATAGTTGTTATTTTGTAAGTAATTGATATTTAGTTATATATGACTAAAGTAAGTAGTTTTTTAACTATTAACTATTAAATCAATTTCTACTTTATTGTTAATTTATACTACTAATTTTGATTCTATCTTTGTGTTGTAATTAATAACAACCCAATAAAATTAAAATAAAATGGAATTTTTAACAATTATCATCGAAATATTATTAGGTATCATCACTGACGAACATGACGGGATCTAATCTCGTTTCTAAATATAATTTATTCTCAACAACGGGTGCGTATGGGGGGTGGATTCAGATATCCGCCCGGATGTCTAAACCCTCCATAATTTCAAAAGTAAACGTACTTTAGATACGCATTATTCTCAAAATTTTAGGTGCATACGAGGGCTTTTCTCTGGGAGAGCCCTCGTTTTTAAAAATTTGTTTTCACAAATATCATTTTAGTTGTTGGTCATTTTGTCGTCTATATCTTATTCTTTTCCGTCCTTAGCGGACAAATCTCCTTTATATTATTCTTTTTTCAGAACGAGTTCCTATTCGTTTCATTGATGCAATTAAGACATTTTATTTAGACTTAATTCATTATTCAGAGTAATGTTATCTTCTTTACATTAGGTACTTCCATTTGTTTATTGCGGTTTAATTTTACGCTAGCAAACAATTTCGGTGATCATTAAATTTTCATATCATTTTATATTAGAATAATAAAATTTTTATCGGATATAACTGTAGATTTCATACTACAGGTTCAGAAGTATGTTTTACAATGATTTTTTTATCACAAATATAAAGATTGATTTTTTGATTAAACTATATTCTTTTCTAGCCCAAAATCAATAGAAATATTCGGCTAAACTACAAAATAATCCATTTTAATCTGTAATAAATACTTGAATGCAGCTAATTTTGTATTACATTTGCACCACTTTTGCAGATTTTAACCATCTATGTCGATAAATAAAGATAAAATTAATCTAGAAAAATTGCCAAACCATATAGCTGTAATTATGGATGGTAATGGTAGGTGGGCTAAGACTCAAGGCAAACCTAGGGTCTTTGGTCATAAAAATGGGGTCACATCTGTAAGGGAAGTGACAGAAGCTGCCGCTGAGTTAGGGATAAACTATTTGACACTTTATGCTTTTTCTACAGAAAACTGGTCAAGACCTAGTTTCGAAGTAAACGCTTTGATGACCTTATTAGTTGAAACTGTAAAAAGTGAACTCAAAACACTCAATAAAAATAATATCCGACTCCAAGCAATAGGCGATCTTAGCAAACTACCTGCAAAGACTTATAAGACCCTTTTGGAAGGTATAGAGTTGACTAAAGATAACACTAGAATGACTTTAGTCTTGGCACTTAATTACTCTTCCCGCTGGGAGATCGTAGAAGCCACAAAAAAAATAGCACTAGATGTACATAATGGCATTCTTAAAGTTGATGATATTGATGCAGCATTATTTTCAAGTAACTTGACAACTAAAGATATTCCTGACCCTGAATTAATGATCAGGACAAGTGGTGAGCATAGGATATCCAATTACTTGCTTTGGCAAGCGGCATATGCTGAGTTTTATTTTACACCAGTTTTGTGGCCTGACTTTAGAAAGGATGATTTTTATCAAGCAATTATTGACTTTCAGGGCAGAGAAAGAAGATTTGGCAAGACTAGTGAACAATTGGTCGAAGCTTAAAGTCGTTTCAGGTAGAAATATTAAATAAAAGTTAAAAAAAATAATCGAAACAGCATTATGAAATTATATATCGTTCAGACACTGCATAATCTTAATAACAATTTATGAATATTAGCATGTTAAAATACTTTGCAGTAGCATATTTACTTTGTCTTTTGTCTTTTGATCTGAAATCCCAAGAGACTACACAAATATTAAATTACAGCGACAAAAAAACTTATGAAATAGGTGGAATCAACATTGTCGGGGCCGAAAATCGTGATCGTAATGCCATAAAATCTATTACCGGTCTCAAAGAAGGTGGTAAAGTGCAAATTCCTGGCCCATCTATACCAGCAGCAATAAAATCGTTGTTAAAGCTACGATTATTTGATGATGTTCAGATAATTCAGGATAGTACAAAGGGAGAGATTGTTTTTTTGAAAATCATTTTAATCGAAAGACCTATTTTGTCAAGATGGTCATACAAAGGGGTAAAAAATTCCAATCATGACGATCTGAATGATCTAATAAAAGGTATCCTCACCAAAGGAGGTATTGTGACAGATGACCAAAAAGAATTGTCCAGACAAAAAATAAGACAATACTATGTGGAGAAGGGAAAACTAGACGCAATGGTCAAAGTAAACGAATATCCTGATGAAGGTAAAAATGCAAGCGTACGAATCGAGTTTGTTATTGATACCAAAGACAGGGTTAAAGTTGATGATATCATAATAGATGGGAATGTATCTTTCTCAGATAGAAAACTTAGAAAAAAAATGTCCAAGACTAAAAGAAAAGGTACACTTTTTAGAAAGTCAAAATTTATTGAGAAGGAATACGAAGAAGATAAGGTAGCAATCACAAAATTCTACCAAAATGAAGGTTATAAAAATATGTCCATATTGTCTGATACCACTTACCGAGACAAAGATGGTGATATCGTAGTAAAGTTAAATATCGAAGAAGGGAAACGCCATTACTTTAGAAATATAACTTGGAAAGGAAATTCTCTTTATTCAGATGACCAACTATATAATATTTTGGGTTTGACAAAAGGCGATGTATACAATCCTGAATTACTCCAAAACAGATTAAAATTTAGTTTGGATGGTAGAGATATCTCTTCGTTATATCTAGATGATGGATATTTGGGTTTTGATATTACTCCTGTAGAAATAGCGGTAGAGAATGACTCAGTAGATATAGAAATGAGAATTTTTGAAGGTCCACAATTCACTGTTGAAAATGTAGTGATCAAAGGAAATGACCGTACCAACGAACATATAGTAAGAAGAGAAATCAGAACGAGACCAGGCGAAAAATTCAGTAGATCTGCAATCATAAGATCTCAACGTGAAATCATAAACCTTGGATATTTCAATCCAGAGACACTCGGTATAGAAACGCCTGTAAATCAAGCAAGAGGTACCGTAAATATTGAATATCAACTAGAAGAAAAGCCTTCTGACCAACTTGAGTTATCAGCGGGTTATGGTGGATTTAGTGGTCTGATAGGTACATTGGGTGTAGTGTTTAATAACTTTTCAATAGCAAACGTAAAAGATAGAAATACTTGGAGTCCACTACCTCAAGGAGACGGTCAGAAACTTTCAGTCAGATTACAATCAAACAGTAGATTTTTTAAATCTTACAATTTTTCATTTACTGAACCATGGTTAGGTGGCAAGAAGCCAAGATCATTCACCATCGGAGCTGTTCAGACTGCCTTTGATTATTCATTACAAGATCAAGGGAAGTTGAAAATTACTAGGGGATTTATTGGACTTGGTTCACAACTCAAGTGGCCTGATGACTTCTTCTCATCTAATACTACACTAAATATTGAAACGATTAATCTGGATAATTTCACTTCAGGGGGATTTTCTATATCTAAAGGTACATTCAAAAACTTCAGTTTAAAACAAACCTTTACGCGTAGTAGTGTGAGCGATCCATTGTTCCCACGTCGTGGCTCCAAAGTTTCATTGTCATTGCAGATTACGCCACCATATTCATTGTTTAGATCCAATCAGTCTTATATAGCCACAGAAGCAGAAAGGGAAGAAATAAAGAATAATCTTACCTTGGATAATGGTCCTGCACGAATACCGACCGAAGCAGAAATTAATGCTAAAGTGAATGAATTGATAGAATCCAAAAAATTCGGATGGTTAGAATATCATAAATGGAAGATAAGTTCTGAATGGTATTACAATATTTTTGACAAACTTGTATTGGCTACATCTGCAAAATTTGGTATCTTAGGTTCATTTAATGATGATATAGGTACACCGCCATTCGAGAGATTTGAATTAGGTGGTGATGGTATCAATAATCAAAACGCGGGCTTGCAGGGTAAAGAGATACTAGCTCTCAGAGGTTATGATGTAGCTGATATTACAGGCAATGGTGCGAGGACAGTAAATGGAACTGTTGGTGCACCAATATTTAATAAATTTACATTTGAGCTGAGATACCCACTGTCACTAAATCCCAATTCTACCATATATGTAACAAGTTTTGTGCAAGGTGGTAATGCTTATCAAAGTTTCAAAGATTATAATCCTTTTGACCTAAAAAGGTCTGCAGGTTTTGGAGCTAGGGTGTTTTTACCAATGTTTGGTTTGTTAGGATTTGATTATGGATTTGGTTTTGATAAAGTAAATCCAGCAGATGGTAACTACGGTAGGTTCAATATTGTATTAGGATTTGAGCCAGAATAGCATTAATTTTTAGTTAATATCAATAAAAAAGAAATTTAAAAACCAATTTTAAAGTTATCAATTTAATTTTCAAACAAAACAAAAAAAATGAAGCAATTATTTTTAAGTATTTTATTTGTAGGTCTATCATTATTTTCAGCAAGCGCTCAGAAGTTTGGTTATATTAATACCCAGGAGCTTCTCGTGGGTTTGACAGAAATGAAACTAGCTGATAATCAAGTCCAAGCACTTCAAACGGAGCTTTTGTCTAAAGGCGAAGAAATGGTGATAAAATTTGAAGCAGATTATAAAGCTTATATGGCTGAAGCTAATAGTGGCACACTTTCTAAGGTACAAATGCAGCAAAAAGAAGAAGTTCTAGTAGCTAAACAAGAAGAAATTAAAAAGTATGAAGCTGAAATCCAGCAAAAAGTAGGTATGAAACGTGAAGAATTGTACAAGCCTATTCTGGACAAAGTAAAAGCGGAAATTGAAAAACTAGGTAAAGAAAATGGATACACCATGATTTTCGATTCTAGTAGTGGGATGATTCTTCATGCCACGGAGACGGAAGATTTAGGCCCAGTGTTAAAAACAAGACTTGGCGTTAATTAATCAAAATCCACAATAATATAAGAAGGGTGGTGATAAGTATATTACCATCCTTTTTTTATTTTTGGGTAGACCAATTTCTTTAGAGGCCCTAGTTTTGTAGTTTCTAAGCTTTTTTATTGTAATTTTGTGACGCACAAATTTATACTTACTGGGTAAAATGTGTTATTAAGTTTAAGATGCTAAATAATGAATAACCTTTAACATTTATGGACATGGTTAGAAGAATAAATTTTTTGTTTTTGATACAAGTTGTAATGATTTTACTGTACTTGCCATCTTTTGGTCAATCAAACATAAGTCTTAAGGCATCTTATTCCGTTAATACCATGATGGAAAAATTTGTAGAGAATGGAAAAGCCAATGAAAACATTAAAGCATGGCGAATTCAGATTGTAACCACAGATGACAGACGACAGATGGAGAGTGCAATGGCTACTTTCACTAGTCTTTATCCAGGTGTAAATATGGATTGGAAACATGTAGCCCCATATTATCAAGTGAGGGTTGGTTATTATGAGAATAAAAATAGATTGATGCCTTTTTTGTTAGATTTAAAAAAGACGTTCCCATCAGCTACACCAGTTTATGATCAAGTGAGTAAGAGAGCTTTAGTAAGTAATTAATAATGGCACAAAGAGCTCTTTCTAAAGACAAAACATACGATTGGATTACACTTTCAGTCTACTTCAGCTTAGTGTTAATAGGTTGGTTTATGGTTTTTTCTACAGTTTATGATGAAAAAAATCCATTTGCATTTATTGATATTACAACTACAATAGGTTCTCAGTCATTGTGGTTGGTTATTTCTTTAGTAGCTTTTTTTACTGCACTCACCTTGGATTGGAAGTTTTGGAATACGCTGGCATTTCCTATTTATGCAATAACCATTCTTTTACTGATCTTAGTTTTATTTTTAGGAAAAGAAATAAATGGAGCGAAAGCATGGTTTTCCTTTGGTTTTTTCTCCATTCAACCATCAGAATGGGCAAAATTTGGAACCATTTTGGCAGTTTCCAGCTATCTAAGTTTTTTCAAGACTACAGCTAGTAATATCAATATCATAATAGTATCGTTAGCCTTGTTTTTAGGACCAGCGCTTTTGATTTTATTACAACCAGATTTTGGATCATCGCTTGTGTTTTTGTCTTTTTTCATACTTTTATATAGAAGAGGACTTTCACCTATGGTAATAATTTTGGGGTTTAGTGTAGCTGCAATTTTTATTTTGTCTCTGATTTATGGTTTTTATATTGTCACAGTTTTTCTCATATTTTTAGCAAGTGTAAGTTTTATCTTTGAATATGAAAAGACCCAACGAGCATTATTAATATCACTGACTACATTGTTGATCATTGTATTTTTGTTATTTCAGAAAGAAACAACCTATTTAATCTTACCTTCTATAATAACTTTTTTGAGTTATGGATTTGTACTCTTGAGAAACAAAAATATTAAAATATTAAGTCTTGTTGCTCCTATATTGACCGTAGCAGTATTGTTTTCATTTACTTCAAGTTATGTATTTGACAATTTTCTTAAACCACATCAACAAGAAAGAATTAATGTTTGGCTGCGTCCTGAGAAGTGTGATCCGAGAGGTTCTCTTTACAATATCATCCAATCTAAATTAGCCATTGGTTCAGGTGGTTTTCAGGGTAAGGGGTTTTTGAAAGGGGAAATGACTAAACTTAATTACGTACCAGAACAATCTACAGACTTTATCTTTACATCGATTGGCGAAGAACAAGGTTTCATTGGAAGTTTAGGAGTTATTATTTTATATACGATATTACTTATAAGGTGTATCATTATAGCCGAAAGGGCCAATCTTGAGTTTATCAGGAACTACGCCTATGGTGTAGCTGGAATTTTATTTTTTCACTTTGCATTTAATATTGGTATGACGATGGGGCTGATGCCTGTAGTAGGAATACCTCTGCCATTTTTGAGTAAAGGAGGTTCGTCACTTTTGGCATTTTCCATCATGATTGCTGTCCTAATTAAAATGGATATGGCAAGGTTTAGATCAAACTAGTAAATATGACTTTTAATATACAACATACAGATAGATTATCTTCTGCTAGAGCAGGAATCATGCAGACAGACCATGGCCCTATTGAAACACCTATTTTTATGCCAGTAGGTACACAAGGTACTGTCAAAGGAATACATCAGTCTGAACTTGAGCATGTAATAAAGGCTCAAATTATACTCGGTAATACTTATCACCTATACCTTAGACCAGGTACGGACATCTTACAAAAGGCTGGCGGTCTTCACAAATTTATAGCTTGGGAAAAACCCATGTTAACTGACAGTGGAGGCTACCAAGTATATTCTCTAAAAGGAATGCGTAAAATTACAGAAGAAGGTGTAAAGTTCCAGTCGCACGTAGATGGTTCTAAACATTTTTTTAGCCCTGAGTCAGTCATGGATATTCAGAGAATTATTGGTGCTGATATAGTCATGGCATTTGATGAATGTACTCCATACCCATGTGAATATAAATATGCTAAAAATTCTATGTACATGACGCATAGATGGCTAGCGCGCTGTATCTACAGAATGGATAATACGGATCCTATTTATGGTCATCACCAAACATTTTCGCCTATCGTACAGGGTAGCGTTTATCCCGATCTAAGAAAAGAATCTGCTGAGTTTATAGCATCTCAAGATCAAGAAATGAATGCCATTGGAGGTCTATCAGTTGGCGAACCACATGAAGATATGTATGCCATGACTGAGTTAGTTTGCGGCATATTACCATCTGACAAACCACGCTATCTGATGGGTGTCGGTTTACCAGAAAACATATTAGAAAGTATAGCTTTGGGCATAGACATGTTTGATTGTGTACTTCCTTCTAGGAATGCAAGACACGGTATTTTATATACTAAGGATGGATTGATCAATATAAAAAATGCCAAATGGCAAGATGATTTTAGTCCCATTGATATTGAGAGTACTGCGCCTACAAGTAGAATTCATACAAAAGCATATTTACGACATCTCTTCAAGGTAGAAGAATTATTGGCAGGACAGATTGCAACACTTCATAATTTAAGTTTTTTCTTGTGGCTTGTGACAGAAAGCCGCCGTAGGATTATAGACGGAACATTCTACGGATGGAAAAATTCGATGGTAAAATCAGTTAGTCAACGTTTGTAAATCTGAATACGACAAAAAACACACACAAATAGAAGAGTAAAAGATGAATATTCTAGACTGGTACATCATTAAAAAATATCTGAGCACGTTTTTCTTTACGATGCTCCTTATTACTATGATAGCCGTCACGATCAACTATTTTGAGCAGGTCGATAAATTTCTAAATTCTGAACTTACATTTTATCAGATAGTATTCGAGTACTATTTATATTTTGTCCCTTGGATTAATGGTCTCTTATGGCCCTTGTTTGCTCTTTTGGCAGTGATATTTTTTACGTCAAGAATGGCAAAAAACTCAGAAATTATCAGTATTTTAAGTGCAAGAGTAAGTTATGCTAGATTCTTGGTCCCTTATATGGTCGGGGCAGCAATATTAGCGACTTTGCTGTGGATAGGCAATAATTATGTGATCCCAAAGAGCAATTTGGCAAAAAATGAATTTGAAAGTCAATACATCAGAGCTAGTGCCAAACAATCTAGAACAACCAATATTCATCTATGGCTTTCTCCGACTGAAAAGATTTACATTAGAAATTATTCCATCAGAGATAGCACAGGACGTACGTTTAGATTGGAAAAGTATAATGATAATAATCTTATTTATACGTTGAAGGCAGATAAAATATCATTTGCCAAAGCACCTAATACATGGAAATTAGAAGGTTACGAGATAAGAACATTTAATGGTGTTAATGAAGAACTGATCTCAAAGGCTACTGAAAAATTTGATACCATCTTTAATTTTGTACCTGATGACTTCACTCGATATACCAAACAAATGGAAGTCATGAATACTAGCGATCTGAAAGCTTTTCTTAAAAATGAGCAAGAAAGAGGATTAGATTCTGGTAAGAAATATAGTATTGAGCTATATAGAAGGACAGCAGATCCTTTCACTATATTTATATTGACATTAATTGGGGTGTCAGTAGCATCTAGAAAAGTTCGTGGTGGTATGGGTTTCCATTTGGCCGCGGGCATAGTGATAGGTGCGATTTTTGTTATCTTGTCTAAATTTAGCACTACATTTTCTACTAATCTTTCTTTGCACCCTGGTATTGGCGTTTGGATTCCCAATATGTTGTTTAGCTTGGTAGCAATTTATTTGGTCAAAACAGCTCAGAAATAAGGAAGATTGTAATAAATAGACAACCTAATATTTGGTGTATTTATGATTAAAACGCTTTTATGTGGGTAATTCTTAATTTATCTCATTGATTTTTAACGTTATGTGTACCACTTAAAAGAAAAAAGTATTACCTTTGCGGCCATTTTTAATAAATTAGCATTTTTTAACCACTGTCTGAATTTTTCAGGCATACAAATTTTTTAAGTTATGATAGAAGATAATGAAGTAGCAAATGATCAGTTAGATGATGCAGGCGTTATCATTGAAGACATTTCAGACGTAGAGCTGGAACCAGTAGTTGTTGACAATTCAACAGCGCATGATGATTATGATTGGTCAATGGGTAAAAGAAATACCCTAAAATATGACGAAGCAGATCACAAAAGATATTTCGAACAATATGACCAATCACTTAATTCAGTTGCAGAATTAGAAGTAGTTAAAGGTCGTGTTACATCTATCCATAGTGGAGATGTAGTTTTAGATATCAACTATAAGTCAGACGGACTTGTTTCTTTATCAGAATTCAGAGATACTCCTGATCTTAAGGTTGGAGATTATGTTGATGTTTATGTAGAGAACAAAGAAGATTTCAGAGGTCAACTAGTATTGTCAAGAAGAAAAGCTAAGTTATTAAAAGCTTGGGACAATTTGGTCGATTCTTACAAGAATGGTACAATTATCAAAGGTCATGTTATCAGCAAAACAAAAGGTGGTCTTATTGTTGACTGTCTTGGTCTTGAGACATTCTTACCAGGATCTCAGATCGATGTGAAACCTATTACAGATTACGATATCTATGTAGGTAAAACAATGGAATTCAAAGTGGTTAAAATCAATGAAGCCATCAAAAACGCCGTTGTATCTCACAAAGCTCTTATCGAAAGCGATCTTGCTGAACAAAGAGAAACCATCATTTCTGGTCTTGAAAAAGGACAAGTTTTGGAAGGTGTGGTTAAAAACATCACAGACTTTGGTGCATTTATGGACCTTGGTGGTGTTGACGGACTCCTTTATATTACAGATATTTCATGGGGTAGAATCAATCATCCAAATGAAGTATTGTCTCTTAACCAAAAAATCAACGTTGTAGTACTTGATTTTGGTGAAGATAAGAAAAGAATATCTTTAGGTCTTAAGCAATTGACGCCGCATCCATGGGAAGTATTAGACAATACTATTTCTGAAGGTAGCGTAGTAAGAGGTAAGATCGTAAACATCGAAGATTATGGTGCTTTCTTGGAAATCATCCCAGGTGTAGAAGGTTTGATCCACGTTTCTGAAGTAAACTGGAGCAATCAGCCTGTAAGCGCAAGAGATTTCTTTACCCTTGGTCAAGAAATGGATTCCAAAGTGGTTACCATTGACAGAGATGAAAGAAAAATGTCTTTGAGTATCAAACAAATGACAGAAGATCCATGGAGTGTAGTTACAGCAACTTACAAAGTTGGTACTAAACACACAGGTGAAGTTAAAAATCTTACACCATATGGCGTATTTGTTGAGTTAGACAATGGTATTGGAGGTATGGTTCACATATCTGACTTATCTTGGACTAAGAGATATTCTCACCCATCAGAATTTACTAAAGTAGGAGAAAAAATTGATGTTTCTATCCTTGAAGTAGACGAAGAGAGCAGAAAACTTTCACTAGGTCACAAACAATTGGAAGAAAATCCATGGGATACTTTCGAAAATGTATTCCCAGTAGGTTCTTACCACGAAGCAACTATCGTTAAAAAAGATGATAGAGGTGCGATTGTTCAGTTACCATATGGTTTAGAAGCATATGCGCCGATCAAACATATCAAAAAAGATGATGGTTCGACAGCTGCAAATGAGGAAGTTTTGACATTCAAAGTTATTGAATTTAATAGAGACGATAAGAGAATTATTGTTTCTCATACTAGATACCTTGAAGACATCAGAAGAGAAGCTGATCAGATAGTTGAAACTGAAAAAACCAAAGAGAAGGAAGAAGTCAAAAAGACAATTAAAGCAACTCAGGCAAAAGTAGAATTATCTACGTTTGGTGATATCGCAGGTTTTTCTGAACTAAAAGAGCAAATGGCAGAAGCAGCAGCAACCGCAAAAGTAGCTGATGTAAAAGAAGAAGTTGCCAAAGCAGTTGTAGCGGAAGAAAAACCAGCTACTCCTGCAAAAGGTGATGATCTTAAGATCGTTGAAGGTATAGGACCAAAAATTGAAGAGTTATTCAATAATGCAAATATCTTTACATATGCTGAATTAGCAAAAGCGGATCCAGCTGACCTTAAAGAAATTCTTAATGCTGCTGGTTCTAGATACCAAATGCATGACCCGACATCTTGGCCAATGCAAGCTGAATTAGCAGCTAATGGTGAGTGGGACAAACTCAAAGAATGGCAAGATAATGCTAAAGGTGGTAAGATAGAAGAGTAACATTTTTCGATTCAACCAAATAAAAGAGAGAGCTTTTGTCTTCATTGATAAAGGCTCTCTTTTTTTTTGAACATATTTGGTGATTTGATGTTTGATGATTTCTTTAGTAAAAATCATTAATTTGAAAAGAGTAGGAATAATTGGGTCAGGTTTTTCTGGATTAGCAGCAGCATCTTGTTTAGCAAAGGCAGGTTTTGATGTTACCGTTCTTGAAAAGAATAGCACTTTAGGTGGCCGTGCAAGAAAGTTTGAAGTTGATGGTTTTACATTTGATATGGGGCCTTCCTGGTATTGGATGCCCGAGGTATTTGAAAATTATTTTAATATTTTCGGAAAAAAGTCTTCGGATTTTTATGAGCTTAAAAGATTAGATCCTTCCTACGACGTAATTTTTGGAAAAAATGATATCGTTTCAATTCCTGCAAATTATAATCAATTAAAAGAACTTTTTGAGTCCTTAGAGCAAGGAAGCGGTGTTAAAATTGATAAGTTTTTGGAAGAAGCTGAATATAAATATACTGTTGGTATGAACGAATTTGTTTGGAAACCAGGTAATTCTATTTTTGATTTTGCTGATATTCGTGTATTAAAGAGTTTATTTAAATTACAAATGTTATCTTCTATTTCTACACAAGTTGATAAGTTGTTTAAAAATGAAAAGATAAGAGATATTCTTAAGTTCCCAGTTTTATTCCTTGGAGCTACACCAGGAAATACGCCTGCACTTTACAGTTTAATGAATTATGCAGATCTTAAACTTGGGACATGGTACCCTATGGGTGGTATGTACAAAGTTATCGAAGGCTTTGTGTCTATAGCAAGAGATTTGGGTGTTAAATTTATAACAAACGCTGATGTAAAAGAGATAGTTGTCGAAGAAAGTAGGGCAACGAAAATGATCACAGATTCATCATCATATGATTTTGATTACATAGTGGCAAGTGCAGACTACCATCATGTGGAGCAGAATCTTTTACCTAAAAAATATAGAATGTACGACCAAGTATATTGGGAAAATCGTACAATGGCTCCAAGTTCTCTACTTTTTTATGTTGGATTGAATAAAAAAATCAAGGGATTAAAACATCATAATCTGTTTTTTGATGAGAATTTTGCGCGACATGCGGATGAAATATATACTAATCCAACTTGGCCAAGTGCCCCATTATTTTATTTGTCATGTCCATCGGTTACTGATTCGAGTTTGGCGTCTGATGGAAATGAAAATTTATTTATGCTAATGCCCTTGGCGCCTGGCATAAAAGACGAACCTGAACTGCATGAAAAGTACTTTGATATAATGTGTAATAGGATTCAGAAAATACTTGATGTTGATATACGAGACAGTATTATTTATAAAAGATCTTATTGTTTGAATGACTTTATTTCAGATTATAATGCATTTAAGGGGAATGCCTATGGTTTGGCAAATACATTAACCCAAACTGCTTTTTTGAAACCAAAGATGAAAAGTAAAAATATAAAAAATCTGTTTTATACGGGTCAGCTTACAACGCCCGGTCCTGGTGTACCCCCATCCATAATTTCAGGTCAGGTGGTAGCAAATGAAATTATTAGTTCACATAAATCACATTAGCATGGAACTATATTCAAAAGTGTGTTTCGATTGTAATGCTGTAATAACGAAAAGTTATAGCACGTCTTTCTCGTTAGGAATTAGAATGTTTGCAAAAGAACTTCGATACCCGATTTATGCTATATATGGTTTCGTACGGTTTGCAGATGAAATAGTAGATACTTTTCATCATATAGATAAAAAGCAGTTTTTAGATGAGTTTAAAATAGATACATTTAAAGCAATTGAAAGTAGAATTAGCCTAAATCCTGTATTACATTCTTTTCAGGAAGTAGTAAATAAATACAATATTGATCATGAACTTATCAAAGCTTTTCTATATAGTATGGAAATGGATTTGTATAAATCAGTTTATGACAAAAAAGATTTAGATCTATATATATATGGTTCTGCTGAAGTAGTAGGTTTAATGTGTCTATATGTTTTTTTAAATGGAGATATTAATGAGTATGAAAAATTAAAAGCTTCAGCCCAATCATTAGGGGCAGCATTTCAAAAAATTAATTTTTTGAGAGATATGAAGTCAGATTATCTAGAGAGAGGACGGGTTTACTTTCCAAACATAGATTTTGATTTATTTACTGAATCTGATAAAAAGTCCATACAAGATGATATCCAAAAGGATTTTGATGATGCATATAAAGGAATTGTTGCATTGCCAAGATCTTCTAGATTAGGTGTATATTGCGCTTACAAATATTATATAAACTTATTTTATAAGATTAAATCTTTATCCGCCGATACTATAAAGGAAAGAAGAATACGCGTTAGTGATAAAAGGAAACTGTTTCTTCTGACTACATCTGCTTTTCAGCATAAATTTGATTTATTTTAGCATGGCAATATTAATACGTAATAAATAGTAAATCAACTTGTTACAGCATCATGGCTATTAGAAGAAAGAAATTTAAGAAAAAAATATTTAAAAATAATTTAATAAAGCTTTGAATTATAAAAAACGTTCTTACCTTTGCGTCCCCTTAACGAAGGAATGGTTTTGATAGAGAATGATTGAAGTGATTGAGAGTTTAGTTTTGATATTTATTTATGGTGTTGGTGAGATTGAGTGGTTGAAAAAAAAG
>Ga0075154_10000111_pt1 | contig 66006 bp, 59 predicted proteins | sample JI71714BDNA_FD_70965 | JGI IMG/M metagenome (GOLD analysis project Ga0075154, IMG submission 70965) | Wastewater effluent complex algal communities from Wisconsin, to seasonally profile nutrient transformation and Carbon sequestration -... | ecosystem: Engineered > WWTP > Effluent > Algae... | reverse complement strand
CGGTATGTCGACCTTCGAAGGCCCGATGATGGCAATCAAGGCGGTGAATGCGTTATCGCACTATACCGACTGGACCGTTGGCCACGTTCACTCAGGTGCCTTAGGTTGGGTGGCGATGGTATCTATTGGTGCACTGTATCATTTAATCCCTGCTGTGTTTGGCCATGGTCGCATGTACAGCATTAAATTGATCAACACCCATTTCTGGTTACACACCACAGGCGTCGTGCTGTATATCGTTGCCATGTGGATCAGTGGCATTACCCAAGGCATGATGTGGCGCGCCGTGAACGCAGATGGCACCTTAACTTATAGCTTTGTGCAGAGCTTAGAAGCGTCTTACCCGTTCTACTTAATGCGCTTCATTGGTGGTTGTTTTGTCATCGTAGGTATGTTGGTAATGGCGTACAACGTCATCAAAACTGTGCGTGCAAAACAAGGCGTTTTAACCCCAGTCGCCGACGCTGCCTAAGGAGTTTATCGTGTCTAAGAATTACCATGAGAAGTTAGAGAAAAATATCGGCTGGATGGGTATTTTAACCGTGGTTGCCATCAGTTTTGGTACCTTAGTCGAAATTACACCCCTGATGTTTTTAAAAGAAACAACGGAGCCTGTAGATGGATTAAAACCATATACAGCGCTGCAGTTAGAAGGCCGTGACATCTTCATCCGTGAAGGCTGTACCAACTGTCATAGCCAAATGATCCGGCCATTCCGCCACGAAGTGGAACGTTATGGTCACTATTCTGTTGCTGGTGAAAGTGTGTGGGAACACCCATTTTTATGGGGTTCAAAGCGGACAGGTCCAGATTTGGCCCGCGTGGGTGGTCGTTACAGTGATGATTGGCATTATGCGCATTTGATGGATCCACGCTCTGTGGTGCCACAGTCCAACATGCCGGCATACCCATGGTTAGACACCAATGTATTGGATGGCAAGTTAACGGCGAAGAAGATGGAAACATTCCGTACCTTCGGCGTGCCTTACACCAATGAAGACATCGCTGGTGCTGAAGCCGCAGTAAAAGGCAAAACCGAAATGCAAGCCCTGATTGCTTACCTGCAATCACTTGGCACCGCGTTGAAGTAATAGCCATGGACTACGCAACCATACATAGCATTTACACCGTGATTATACTGGTCGCTTTTGTTGCACTGTGCGTTTGGGTATTCCTGCTCAAACGCCGCAAAGACTTTGATCAAGCTGCAAACTTGATTTTCTCTGACGAGACAAAAGCACCACAAAAACAACAACAGGAGAACGATCATGAGTAGCTTTTGGAGTGCTTGGATCATTGTTTTAACGATAGCATGTCTGGTGTTTTGCCTTGTTATCCTGACATGGAATTTAAAAAACCACGTTGGCGTTGACGAAGGTGAAACCACAGGCCACGAGTTTGACGGTATTTCCGAGATTAACAACCCACTACCAAAGTGGTGGACCATTATGTTCTACGCTACCTTGGCATGGTCTGTGTACTACTTTGCCATGTACCCAGGCTTGGGCAATTGGCAAGGTTTGTTAAACTGGACCAGTTCGAACCAAGGTATTAAATCGCTAGCGGAATCAAAAGCAGCCGTTGAACGTAACGCCCAAGCTGGAACACCCTCAAACTTGGACCGTGAAATTGCAGCTGCGAACGAAACCTACGGCAAAGAGTTTGCGAAATACACCAGCCGCTCTGTGGAAGAACTGCAAACCGATCCTGAGGCGCTTAACGTGGGTCAGCGTTTGTTCCTGCAAAACTGTTCACAGTGCCATGGTTCTGATGCACGGGGTCAACGCGGCTTCCCGAACCTTACCGACAACGATTGGTTGTATGGTGGCACGGTCGACAAGATCAAAGAAACCTTGTTACATGGTCGCAAAGCCGCCATGCCTGGTTGGAAAGATGCTCTGGGCGATCAAGGCATTAAAGAGATGACTGCCTATGTCCTGAGCTTGTCTGGTCGTAAAGTAAATGACAAAGATGCTGCCGCGGGTAAAACCAAGTTTGCCCTTTGCGCTGCATGTCATGGTGCCGACGGTAAAGGCAGCTTAGCGCACAACTTGCCCTTTGGTGCACCGAACTTAACCGACAATATTTGGTTGTACGGTGGTTCTGCGGGTTCTGTGAAAGAGACACTGGAAAAAGGCCGCAACGGCGTCATGCCAGCCTTTAAAGACACCTTAGGTGAAGACAAAATCCATGTAATTACCGCATACGTCTACAGCTTGTCGAATAAAACTGGCACAAAATAACAGTTGTGTTATCAAAGGCCCCCCCGTGGGGCCTTTTTTTAACTGTGAGAGATCTGATGCAAACACGCGCTTGGTATAAACAATTTTGGCCTTGGGTGCTTATCGGTATACCGATTTTTACCTTTTTAAAAGCCGGTCATTCGATTTACATCATGAATCAAGAACGTCCCGATTTGGTCATAGATGACTATTACTCTGAGGGTAAAGCCATCAATATGAACTTGGCTAAATATCGTGAGGCGGCATTGCGTAATCTCAACGGCAGTATTTTGATTGCGGCCGATAAGTCGATCGTTCGGATAGAAAACAACAAGGCCCTTGGCGATAGCATAGAATTGCGCTTTATGCACAACACGATGGCGGCGAAGGATTTTACCATCAAGGCCGAACGCAGTGGTGCCGATTTGTACGTGGCGCAATTACCGATGCTGCTTGATGGCAAATGGAATTTGGTGGTCACCGACACGACAGAGCAGTGGAAACTCCGCGCCACCTTCACCCTGCCCCAATCGCAAGCTATTAAGCTCGGTTATTAACCGTCCGCCTGCGCGCTCGAGGATCTGCTGTGTCTGCCCTGATGTCTTGTTTTCATTGCCACGAGCCAGTACCGGAAGGTACTCAATTTGTAGTTCACTTTGATAATCAGCCACAGCATTGCTGCTGCCCTGGTTGCCAAGCGGTTGCCGAAACCATCTTGGCGCAAGGTTTGGCGGATTATTACCGCTTTCGCACCGCGCCGGCTCAAAAAGCTGAACTCGTACCCGCCAGTTTGCAACAACAGCTTAAAAACTTTGATGAACCCTCGGTGCTGGCCGATATCAGTCAGCCTTGTAGCCGTGGCCAGCAGATTGAATTGTCGATCAGTGGCATGAGCTGTGCGGCATGTGCATGGCTCATTGAACGTCAGTTACAGCAAGAGGCAGCGATCCAAGCGGTATCGGTGAATTCAAGTACCGCGCGCTGTCAGCTGATATGGCAACCCGACCAAAAACCACTCAGTGAAATCATTCAACAAATTAACGCCCTGGGTTATCAGGCCACACCATTCATGGCCGATCAGGAAGAAACGCAATTCACCGAAGAGATGCAGGGGTATCTGAAACGGCTGGCGGTATCCGGCATTATGTCGATGCAAGTGATGATGCTGGCGTTTGGACTGTATTTTGGTGACTACACAGGGATTGAGCAGCAATATGAAGGCTATTTACGCTGGATCAGCTTATTACTGACGCTGCCGGTGGTGTTGTTTGCCGCCCATCCCTTTACCAGTAGTGCCATCCGTTCCATCAAGGCGCGGGCGCTTAATATGGATGTGCCAATAACCCTAGCGCTGTATTACACCTTTTTGGCATCCTGCTATGCCACCTGGTTTGACACCGGCGAAGTGTATTTTGAATCGGTGTGTATGTTTACCTTCTTATTGCAGCTGGGCAAATTTTTTGAGTTTCGAGCCCGTAAACAAGCGCGCGATGCCACCAGTAATCTGTTAAAAATCATGCCGGTGACCGCGCGAATTTGGCACGATGGCACGCTCACGCCGATTGCAGCACGCTTGTTAACCGCAGGCACTATTATCCAAGTGTTACCAGGCGAAACCTTTCCGGCTGATGGCGTGATTGTCGAAGGCGACAGCAGCGCGGATGAATCCATGTTAACTGGCGAATATCGCGCCATCCTGAAAACCAAAGGCGATGCTGTCTTGGCCGGCAGTGTTAATCATGATGGTGTGCTGTTGGTTGAAGTCACCGCCAGTTTATCCAGTTCTCGACTTGGCCAAATCATTGTATTACAGCAAGAAACGCTGCATCAAAAACCAAAAATTTTAGAAAAAACCGACCGTATTGCACGATTTTTCATCGAACGGTTACTCGTCGTCGCAACAGCGACCTTTATAGTCTGGTACTTCTGGATAGATGCCGATCGGGCCTTTTGGGTTACCCTTTCGGTGCTTGTTGCCACCTGCCCTTGCGCCTTAAGTTTAGCCACGCCAACGGCGATCACCTGCACCCTGGCACGGTTAAATCGTCGCGGTATTTTGATCAAAAATCAGCAAGTGTTGGAGTTTTTGCCAAAGCTTAATCATGTGTTTTTAGATAAGACAGGCACCCTCACAGCTGGCAGTTTCTCCATTGTCGACACAAAAATCACGCCGCTGAATGCGTTACAGCCCCCCATCGCATCGCACGCGTTGAACACCACCATCGCCACATGGCAAGCCGATGATTTTCTAGCCTTGATGGCCAAACTGGAGCAATGGTCTGAACACCCTATTGCCAAAGCGTTTGCGCCTTATAACACGCATAATGCGAAGGTTGCACAGCTCGAGTTGATGGATATCACGGTCGTGCCTGGTGCTGGTATTACTGCCAAAGCTTACTGGCGGCCATCGGTAGCTGCACCAGACGTAGCTATACCAGACGAAGCTATACCAGACGTGGATGGCAACACAGTCGTTCGCCTCGACGAACAACTCCCTGCGCTATGTTTAGCACTTGGCAATAGTCGACTCACTGGGCATCCACTGCAGGCCGGTTATCATGTCATGCTGGCAATAAACGGTCAGGTGGCCGCCCAAGTGCAATTGGCCGATGCCATCCGGCCGGAAGCCAAAACAGCCGTGCAACAACTGCATCAACAACAGATTAAACTCACCATGCTCACCGGCGATGCATCTGCTGCCGTTACGCAGGTTGCCGACCAGCTCGATATCCGTGAACGTGTTTCAGGTTGTTTACCAGAGGATAAGGTTGCCACCATTCAAAACGCCGTCCATCGTGGCGATACGGTGTTGATGATTGGTGATGGCATCAACGACAGCCCAAGTTTCCATGCCGCACATGTCTCTGTGGCGCTGGATACCGGCACTGATTTATCGAAAAACCAAGCCGATGTGGTACTGTTGCATAATCGCTTAACCGGCATCGCTGACTTGATTGACGGCGCCAAACAAGGCCAACGTGTGGTGAAGCAAAATCTCGCATGGTCGGTTGGTTATAACCTTATTATTATCCCACTGGCGGTATGCGGTTTTGTGTCGCCTTATATTGCGGTGATTGGAATGTCTTTCAGTTCCTTGCTGGTCGTGTCAAACTCATTACGCTTACTTAAACACAGGGACTAAAACGGTGACTATCACATGAGCATCATTTATATCTTAATCCCTATTGCCGTGCTGTTTGTCGCGCTTGGCTTGTTGATTTTTTTCTGGGCCGTCCGCAGCAAACAGTTTGACGATCTGGATAAAGAAGGCTTTAGCATTTTATTTACTGAGCAACATAAAGCATCACCGACAGTAGCGGATGGCGGTCACAGCATCGATCCACCAGCGGACGTAGATACGACGACAGTGGCAACCCTTGCTGCGCATACACAGCAATCAGGGCCAACCGATCATACAAAAACCACGACCTAAAGCCTACGACTGCCATGGCGAAAGCACCGGGCGAAGCATCGAGCAACAACCGTAGATGTAGTCACTCGGTGACGTGGCCCCCCCTAAGCCTCAGGGCATAAACAGCATAAGGACAATGGATCCGTGATGACGGAGCTGCAACTCATAAACGCCTTTTTACTTGGATTCCTTGGCAGCAGCCACTGCGTGGTGATGTGTGGTGGCTTTTTACAAGCACTGCAATTAGGCATGGCTACAGAAACCAAACCAAAGCAATTTGCACGACAACTGAGTTTGAGTCTAGGACGCCTCACCACCTACAGCCTGTTTGGCGCTATCGCCGGCGCGCTTGGCTATATGGCACTGAGTTGGCAAGCGGCGCTGCTGCCATGGCTCCGGCTGCTCAGTGGCCTGATCTTGGTGGTGATGGCACTTTATATCAGCCGGATCTGGGTCGGTTTACAATGGCTTGAACGCAAAGGCGCATGGTTATGGCAGCAGGTTCAGCCACTGCGCCGACGTTTACTGCCCATCAATAGCAATCGCAAGGCGTTCGGTTATGGCATGATCTGGGGCTTTTTACCCTGCGGTTTGGTGTATACCAGCCTCAGTTGGAGTGTTGCCAGTGCCAGCCTCTGGCTGGGCGCCAGTTGGATGCTGGCCTTTGGCATCGGCACCTTACCCGCGGTGCTGGCCATGGGCACGCTGGCCACGCAGATCCAGCAATGGCGGCAATTGCCACAGATCCGCATCATCACCGCCTGCCTGCTGGCTGGGTTTGGTCTTTACACAATTTACCTTGCACTATCGGCTGGGCTTTTTTAAGCTAAGCCGACCTGCATTAAAGGATTTCTACCATGAGCGCCTCCTCTTTAAACTGTCAGCACTGCGGTTTTAGCCAACTTTGTCTGCCTTACACCTTAAACGATTCGGAACTGAATAAGCTGGACGATATTATTCAGCGTAAAAAACCATCGCACAAAGGTGACTATTTATTCGAAGCAGGCAAACCACTGCATGCCTTGTATGCCGTACGAACTGGCTCATTTAAAACATTTACCCTCAGTGAGCAAGGTGAAGAGCAGATCACCGGTTTTCACCTGCCGGGGGATGTTATCGGTTTTGATGCCATCAGCCAGCAGCAACACCCCAGTTATGCCCAGGCGCTCGAGACGGCCATGGTCTGTGAAATCCCATTTAACAACTTGGATTTGTTATTGGATCAACTGCCCAAATTGCGAGTGCAATTAATGCGGCTCATGAGCGAAGACATCAGTGATGATCACCATATGATGTTATTGCTGAATCGCAAAACCGCTGATGAAAAATTAGCAGCATTTATCAGTAGCTTAGCAGTGCGTTTTGGCAGTCGCGGTTTTTCGCGTAAAGAATTTCGGCTGACCATGACCCGCGGCGAAATTGGCAATTACCTTGGCTTGACCGTAGAAACCATCAGTCGTCTACTCGGCCGCTTTCATAAAGACGGCATTATTCATGTCGATGGCAAACTGATCAGCATTGTCGACATGGACAAGCTGCAATTGGCCGCCGGCATGGTCAGTACCAACTGTAAAAATTAAACCAAACTCGGCAGCATCACGTATTTGCTTGATCTATGCCAACAATAGATTCACCTTTTGGTATTACAGTCGTGGGTAACAGCTGACATATTTGCAGCTATAGTTACCCATAGTCTGGCAGCCAACCCCGTCAAGGAGAATCGACAATGGCCTTATTCAATCATGTTTTGGTGGTGATAGACCCATCCCAGCAAGAGCAAAAAGCACTCAGTCGCGCCGTTGAGATCGCCCGTTTAACCCACTGTCGTTTAACCGTTTTTCTATCTATTTATGACTTATCCTACGAAATGACCACCATGCTGTCAGGCGAGGAACGAGAAGCGATGCGACTGGCGGTGATGGCCGATAAACGCGACTGGATTGATGAGTTGATGGCGCGTTACATCCCCTCGGGCATAGCGTTTAACGTAAATGTTGAAGTGGTATGGCATAATCGGCCGTTTGAGGCGATTATTGAACACGCCAAACAAGGCGATTACGATCTGATTGTCAAAGCTACCCATCCGCACGATAGCCTCAAAGCGCTGATTTTTACCCCAACCGATTGGCATTTGCTGCGCAAAGCGCCCTGCGCGGTGTTATTGGTAAAAGAACACGCATGGCCGATGCACGGTAAAGTGTTAGCTTGTATCAATGCCGGTAGTCAAAAGGATTATCATCTGCAGCTGAATGATCGACTCATTAAAGTGGGCTCACAAATGGCTGCCCTGCTCGAGGCCGAGCTGCATTGTGTAAATGCTTATCCTGGTACCCCCATTCAAGTAGCGATCGAAATTCCAGAATTTAACGCCATGGAATATTCCGAGAAAATGTTGCACCATCATCAAGATGCGCTACATCGATTAGCACAGCATTACAGCATTGCACCGAATGCGTGCCATATTAAAGAAGGATTACCCGAAGATGTGATCCCGCGCGTTGCCGAGCAACTGGATGCGGAAATGGTGGTGATTGGCACTATTGGTCGCACTGGCTTGTCCGCCGCTATTATTGGCAATACTGCCGAGTATGTGATTGATCGGCTCAACTGCGATGTGTTGGCACTGCGCAATCCCTTAGCACAATCAACATAGCGACCATAAACACTTGGGCTTCGAACCGGCATTGGGTATACTAGCGGCCTTTTTTGACAGCGCGCGGTCACGCGCGTGATGCCACCGAATTGATAGGTCCATTTGTTATGTCACATGCCGCTGAAGCCAAAGCCCAATACAATCTGAATAAACTGCATAAACGCCTGCGCCGCGGTGTTGGCCAAGCCATTGCCGATTTTCACATGATCGAAGAAGGTGACAAGGTGATGGTGTGTTTATCGGGCGGCAAAGACAGCTACACCTTGCTGGATATTTTGTTAAACCTGCAGCAATCGGCGCCTATTCATTTTTCTATCGTGGCAGTGAATTTAGATCAAAAGCAACCTGGCTTCCCCGCCGAGGTATTGCCGACATATTTAACCGGTATTGGTGTTGATTTTAAAATCGTCACCGAAGATACCTACAGCATCGTCAAAGAAAAAATCCCTGAAGGCAAAACCACCTGTTCACTCTGTTCTCGCTTGCGTCGCGGCATTTTATATCGCACGGCCAAAGAGCTAGGCGCAACCAAAATCGCACTGGGTCATCACCGCGACGACATGATTGAAACCATGTTTTTAAACATGTTTTATGGTGGCAAAATGAAATCCATGCCGCCAAAACTTATCAGCGATAACGGCGAACATATTGTGATCCGGCCGCTGGCGTATTGCCGCGAAAAAGATATTGAGCGCTATTCCATCGCCAAAGGTTTTCCGATCATCCCGTGTAACCTCTGTGGCTCGCAAGATGGCCTGCAGCGGCAGGTGGTGAAAGACATGTTGCAAGATTGGGATAAACGCTTCCCAGGTCGGATTGAAACCATGTTTCAAGCCATGCAAAACATTGTACCCTCGCACATGATTGATAAGCAGCTGTTTGATTTTAGCCAAGTTACTCGTGACAACGCCGCAACCCTGGCGCAGGATACCGCTTTTGATAAAATTGCGGTCCCGCAGATCCCGGTTGGTTTAGATCCAGAGGATATGGATGAATCGCTTGCCACCGCAAGCGGCAGCTGCACCGACACTAGCAGCGGGATATCAAACAAAGCAATGCCACAACGCACAGCCAGCGCACAAATTATTGAATTAACCTAGTTCTAAAGCTTGTTGAAACGAAATTCAACAAGCTTTCATCTCGGCTGGAGATAGTTCTCAGATCAACATTCTGAACGGCTGGCCATGCGATGCCATCGTAAACTCCGCCATCACGGCGCCTGATCACGGCGGTCCTTCCCTCGTGTGCAGACGCCGGACCTGTTTCTCCAGCGAAATACCTAAGCGTTTTGCCATCCGTGCAAGATTTGCGCGATCAAGCGATAGTAATTTCGCCGCCGCTGTCCAATGTCCCTGAGTAAATGTTAACGCCGCCAAAATTTGTTGCCTTTGAAATTGGTCCGTGGCAGCACGTAGATCCATAGTGATAAAAGCGGCGGGCTCTATGGTTGTCGTTGGTGGATGTGCAATAGCCTGTGGTAGGTAGGTATTTATCTCAGCAGTCGCTGCATTTAACGCCGCCATCGATAAAGACTGCGTCGTTAAAGAATCCACCGTGTTTTCAGGCATGTGCACACCTTCAGCCCCAAAACCCAATAAGCCTAAATGCTCCGGCTGAACAACCACGATATGCGCAACCAGCGCCTCATGTGTTGTTGTTTGTTCGCATCGTTCGGCTGGACAGGTGTCCAAAACTCGCCCTGATACGGTTTGCACCGCTGCCACCGCCATGTGCCGACTGGCTTTTAGCGCCGCCCGACTGATCACATGTTCTAACTCACGCACATTGCCAGGCCAGCTGTATTGGCACAATAGCGCTTGCGCGCTCGAACTTAACTTCAGTTGTCGAATGCCTAATTTACGTGCCGTGACTTCAAGAAAATAGCCGGCTAATAACACGACATCATCGCCTCGGCTTGCAAGGGGCGGCACATGAATAGGATAGACCGACAAGCGGTGATAGAGGTCGGCCCGAAAACGCCCCGCGCTAACTTCCTGCGCCAGATCGCGATTGGTCGCTGCAATCACCCGACAATTCACATGCTGGACAGCATCTTTACCAACGGGTTGAATTTCACCACTTTGGAGTACGCGCAACAGTTTACTCTGCACATGAAGCGGCAATTCACCAATTTCATCCAAAAAAATGCTACCGCCATCGGCCAGCATGAATTTTCCTGGCCGGGCTTTGTCTGCCCCGGTAAACGCGCCTTTCGCGTGACCAAACAGTTCACTTTCGGCCAAGGACTCTGGCAACGATGCACAATTCACATACACTAGCGGTTGGCGGGCGCGTCGCGACCGTTGGTGCAGTGTGCGTGCCACCAATTCTTTGCCAACCCCAGTTGGGCCTAATACCAGCACCGTAAAATCAGACGGTGCCACCAACTGAATGTCACTGTTAAGTGCCTGCATCACGGCACTGTGACCCATCAGTTCACCACCGTCTCGTAACAACGCCTCGTGTGTCAATTCTTCTAATAAAGACTGTGCGTTTTGCGCTTGTTGCTCCAAACGTTTTAACTGAATGGCGGTCTTTAACGTCGCAGCCGCCATCGCACTGATCAAGGTTAAGGTACGATCCGGGATGGTATCAAATGCATGCGCTGACAGGCTGTCAAGCGTTAACACGCCCATCAAGTCATCATCAGCATATAGCGGCAACCCCATACAGGAATGCACCGGCAATTCACCATGCTGCGCCAGTAATAAACCATCATAGGGATCCGCCAAGGGACAGTGAGCCGCAAATCGAAGCGGTGTTCGGCTCTGACAGATCAGATCAAGCCGGGCATGATCGTGCCGACGAAAGCGCCGGCCCAGTGTATCCGCAGTTAAACCTTGGATCGCCAACGGCATCAGTGTGTCGCCTTGCACAGACAATAGCGCCACCGCATCACAGGGAATGGCTTTTCGCACCGAATTTAATAATCGATCAAATCGATCCGCCGTGGTTAAACTAGCCGCTAAATCTAACGCGACTTCGAGCAGTAAACTGGCATGCAATTCCACGTCATCCCCCACCACAATCTGATATTTCAGCACTGATTTTGTATAAGCTGCCGCAGACAACATCGGCAAATCAAAGCACGCTTTTCGGCTGGCACCCGATGATAACACCTACTGAATCATAACGCACCAGATGAGTCACAATGACTCCAAGCAATTGAGTCATTTTGACTCGCTTTATACATAAAAAAATTGCAAATAAACATATCTTATTGTTTTTAAATGGTTTTAAAAGTTGGCATTGCACGTGCAAAGGTTACTTCAGGCACCTTCAGCTTTGTCGAACCGGAAGGGCGCTGACAACCACAGCCACAGAGGTATTTATGTTATCTAACGCAACCATCGCCACAGTGAAAAGCACTATTCCGTTACTGGAAAGCGCCGGCGTGGCATTAACCCAACACTTTTATCAACGCTTATTTAAACACCATCCTGAACTACAAAATATGTTTAATATGGCCAATCAGCATAATGGCAAACAACCATTGGCATTGTTTAGCGCCATCGCCGCTTATGCCAAGCATATCGATACGCCCGCCATGCTGCAGCAGGCCATCACTCGTATCGCCCATAAACACACCAGTTTGTATATTCAACCTGAACATTACGCTGTGGTTGGCCATCATTTGATCGAGACCTTGCGTGAGTTAGCACCTCAGGCCTTTACCGCTGAGGTTGAACACGCGTGGCGCGAGGCGTATCAATATCTTGCGCAGCTATTCGTCGCGAAAGAACAGCGGCTATATCAACAGCAAGAATCAGCTGGCTGGACCGGGCCACGACGTTTTAGCGTGTTGGACAAAGTTGTCGAATCTGAATTAGTGACTAGTTTTCATTTGATCCCAAGCGATGGTGGACCGCTACTGAGCTATCATGCGGGCCAATACATCGGCGTGAAAGTCAAACCTATCAATAACGTATATACGGCAATACGGCAATATTCACTATCGGATCGCGACCATGGCCGCAGTTACCGTATCAGTGTCAAGCGCGAGCAGCACGGCGCTCATCGTGGCGTGGTATCGAATTATCTGCACGACCACATTCAGGTGGGAAGTGAATTAGAACTCATGCCGCCGGCAGGCGATTTTATGTTGCAGCAAACTGCCGCGCCGCAGGTACTGATTTCAGCCGGTGTTGGTATAACCCCGATGATGGCCATGCTTGAAACTCTGGTAGAACAGGCCGCGCGGGATACCACGACCGTTGCGCCACCGGTGCTATTTTTACATGCCTGCGAGAATATCGAGCAACACTCATTTGCCAAACGATTACAGCAATTGGCACAACACACGCCTTGGTTGCACAGTGCCGTATGGTATCGACACGGCGTGGGATCCGCATCAACCCAGACCGTGAACAGCGACAACAGCGACAAGCACCTTACCTTTACTGGCACCATGGATCTCAGTCAGTTGCATGAAATAAAACACATGGGCACGGCACCATTAGCACTAACGCCCATCGATGCAAGTAAGCAAGTTGTCGGCAGTGAAGTTCATTGCAACTCACATGCTGACGCACTGCCGCAGTTTTACCTCTGTGGCCCAATTGGTTTTATGCGCCATATCAACCATCAACTATGCCACATGGGTATTATGCCCACACAGATCCATTACGAGGTGTTTGGCGCTCATCATGAACTCTAATACTGTGCTCATCGACAGTTAAGCGCGAGCATTACGTCTATCACATAAGCACTGCCTATTTTGCAATGCCGCATATACAATAGTTATGCCGGTACGATAAGTATCGCGTTGCTATTGTGTATGCTATTTGTATGTTATTTTTTGAATGTTGTCTTTTGAATGTAATTGTGCAGCGAACAAACGCGCTGCACCCTAATTGCTAACGGTGGAGATGATTAACGGTTAGTGTGTGCTATCAATAATCGTTGTAATGCGTCCCAAGGTAAGCCTGCTTGGTCTTTGGGTGATACGATTGGGGCTTGGCCTTGCAAAGGCCAATCGATGGCCAGCTGAGGGCTGCGCCAATCCAAACAAAACTCGGTGGCCGGATCGTAATATTGGCTAGTTTTGTAATGCACAAGTGCGGGGCCGGTTTGCACATAAAAGCCATGGGCAAATCCTGGCGGGATCCAGAGTTGTTGCACAGTGTTTTGCTCATGAGGCGCGGTCAATACCAGGCCTTTCCACTGACCAAAGAAGCGTGAAGCAGGCCTTACATCGACCACCACATCGAAAATACTGCCACTGAGCACGGTGATGAGTTTGCCCTGTGGTTGTTGCAATTGACCATGCAAACCGCGCAGTACATGTGGCTGCGACCAAGACACATTGTCTTGCACCAACGGCTGTGTCACGCCAGTCACCTGCGTAAAGCGTTTGGCGTGCCAGTTTTCAAAGAAAAAGCCACGCGCATCGGCATAACAAGGCGTGTTGATCAGCTGAACCGCATCGGCACCGCCATGATCAAAATATCGTTGCATCACTTGCATAAAAAGAATGAGACCCTTGTGCGTCGAAGATGGGACTTAAAACGATGCTGCGTTACGGACATGATGCGATGATGTATAAATTCGGCCCACACACGAGGTAGCGCGCGGCGCGAACATCCATGGTTAAAATCCATGCTTAAACCACAAACCATGCATCATTGATGCTGCAAAGCACTATTATGCCACGTCGTTTACATGAAGGTTAAGCGCTAACTAGCAACTGACTGCGCAACCAATGCCAAAGCCCCAGCGAATAATCCGGCAGCAGATCGATGCCCAATGCGGATTTGATCACATAAAGCATCACCAACAGCACCACCAGCACGCCAGTAAGCAAAATGCTCAACAGCAGCGCGAGCAATAGCCGATTAAAACGCCCACTGCGCTGGCCATAACGGCGATTTCGACCAGCAACGAACACAAGATAGTAGCGAAAGTGCCACAGCGAAAAAGTACCGCGAATATCAATTTGATGCTTGCCCCACTGCCGTGCCCCCAACACTAGCCGCAAATGCTGCAGCTGCTCATCATCAAAACGCTCGGCGACTGCCGCTGGCATTTTTGCTAACATGGTTTGAATGGTGGGATCGCGGCGGATATCGGTGGACCACGCTGGCGCCGCCTCAGCCGCTATAGGCGAAGCTGCGATTGGCGACAGCGCTGTGGTTGGTTTGTGCTCAGCTAAGGCCGCCGTGTTTGGATCTGATCTACTGCTTTTGTACCTGTTATAGTGGCGGCTTTTGTGCCTGCTTTTGTGAGTGCTCTCGTGAACGGTTGTGTCACTGTGCAGTGCTAGTGCACTGTCGAGCACAGGCTGTTGCGATACGACCGATAGTCGATGTGGATCTGGTTCATCATCAGTTGCTAGATTATCTGGAGTTGGGGCGGCCATCGCGACAGATCTCCCGCTCAATGCGTTGCCAGCTGGACCTGTTAAACGTAGCTTGTTTTTTGCCAAAATAAACACAAAAGGCTGGGGTTAATTGATATTGACGGATCAAATCACGCGCGGCGGCAAAGGACTGCGGGTGACTTTGCAGGCTTTGCTCGGCCAAAGTAAATGCCATGATTTTGTGTTCGATATCAAGTTGCGACCACTGGCTAAGCAACACAGTTAAGCCCGCACGCTGGACATTGGGTAAATAACGGCCATACAAAAGTGCATTGGCAAGTTGCGGTTTGGCAGCGGGCCAATCGCCGCGCACGACGGCTAAATAAAGTGCGTAATCGGCATAAGCCTCAGGCCATAACGGCCGAGACGCAATCGCATTTTTATATAAAGGCGCCAAATCAGGTAGCGCTTTGCTTGGCAAGGTGCCGGTGAACCAGCCCCACAGGTAGACCTTCGCCAACATCACTTGATAGTGCGGATGTTGCGGTTGCCACTGCTGTGCGTGCTGCGCGGCAAAGAGCGCGCGATTAAAATCACTATCGTTAAATGCGTCCGGTTTCGCTTGCCAGTGCTCTAGGCTAAAATGTGCTGGCAAAAATACCAAATTAGCCATACCGGCGGCCACGATACGTGGCAACACCCACAGCGTGCTGAGCAGCAACACACACAAGAGCCCATACTGAACCACTGTTAAACGCAGCCGAGTACGACGCCGACGCTGCGTGGGGGCTTCGCGAACAGCTGCGGTGTCTGGCGTGGTGTGTGAACGAGGTGGTGATGGTGGCATGTCGAGTCTCGCTAAACTGGTGTTCGCTTCGCCAGCATGTTGGTGTTTTGTACTAGCTGATGCATGCATCAGACACAACCGAAGGGGCAAAATGATAGGCCGTTGTTAACCGCTCAGGATTGACGGACACTAATTGCATCGCAACCTCGTCCCCCACCAATTGTTGCAGCCGCAGCCGCGCCGGCGTTAATTTCGGCGGTCGGCGCTGCACATTATGACTATCGGATGCCATCACCTGATACAGCCCCTGCCGCACCAGCTGCTCGGCACAGCCTTGGTGGCGCGCGCCCAAATCACCCAGCAGTGATGATGCCGTTAATTGAAACAAACACTCGGCGCGTAAAAACGGCTGTAATACACGCGGATCCGCTTGTACATCACGGTTTCTCTCCGGATGGGCAATCATGCAGCGAATATTGCGCTTTAAAAGCCACTGCACCAGTTTATCCGCCCCCGGCGGGATATGACTGTGTGGGAACTCCAGCAGCAGCACATCACTGCCCTGCCAGCGGCCCAAAAACGGCAGTTGTGCTTGCTCCGTCCACAATGGGATCTCGGCGCAAAGCCGAACTTCAGCGGCGGCCGCTAATTCGACAGTGATGCCAGCCTGCTGCGCCGCCGATCGCAGTGCGTCAAGCGCACTACGGATCCGTGCTGGCGTCGTATCAAAATACCCAGGGTTGATGTGCGGTGTTGCCACCATTTTGCGAATTCCATCGGCCTGCGCTAACGACAACAGCGCCAAAGACTCAGTGAGGTCTTGGGCGCCGTCATCGATGCCAGGCAGGATGTGACAATGCACATCAATCATTAACCACCTGCTTTTTCTTCATAATATTGATAATACGGGTAAGCGCCGTAATGTTTTTGCGCCTTTTCCACATCAATATCATTTAATACCACACCGTACAAGCGGCCATGCGCATGGATCAGCTTGGAAATACTATTTTGCGCCACACCCGAGCGTGTTGATTCAGCTTTCACCACCAGCAGCACTGCATCGGTGTAGCGTGAAATTGCCAAACTATCACTCACGGCTTGCACCGGTGGTGTATCAATAATGATTTTACTGTACTGTGACTTCAGCGCAGCCAGCATAGTGGCAAAGCGCTCACTGGATAACAACTCCAACGGATTGAGTGGGATCACACCAGCCGGCAGAATATCAATCCCTGAGGTTGGGTCTTTCACAATACAATCGGTCAAACTTTCCGTATCCGACAAAAAGTTAGACAACCCGGGTTGGAACGCTGGTAAATTAAAACGCTTGGCGATGGTCGGTTTACGCATATCGGCATCTATCAGCAGCACTTTTTCCAGCTGACCAAAGGCATAGGCTAAGTTACTTGCCACGGTCGATTTACCCTCTTCTGGCGCAGACGAGGTAACCGCCACCACATGCAAGGGTTTGTCGAGTGCTAACAGCGACACACTGGTTCGGATCGAACGTACAGACTCGCTAAATGCGCGGTAGTTATGGTCAAAGAAAATACCATTCATCTGCGGCAAACTCAGCTTGGCGGCCACCTTGGGTACAATACCGAGTGCGCGCTGTTGCAATAATTGCTCGACGTCCTGTGTGGTTTTAATGGTGTCGTTTAACGACTCCATCACAAAGGCCACAATCACACCAAACCCAAGCGCGGCAACAAAGGCCAACAGCACGATTAACTTACGTTTGGGTTTAATCGGCTCTGTTGTGGCTTTGGCTTTGTCGGTAAAACGGGCGATGGCGGAGTTAAAATTACCCGCCACTTCGGTTTCTTTTTGTCGTGCCATAAAGGTATCAAATAACTGGCGATTGGTTTCGACCTCACGCTGTAAGCGCTGGTATTCCGTCTCTTTGCCACTTAAATTTTGATACTGGGTTTTAGCACGTGCGATTTCAGCCTCTAACGAGCTTAAATTCTGCGCCACCGTTTGTGCTTCGTTCTCCATACCTTCAATCAGTTTACGGATCTGGTCGCGCAAATTCGCCTGTACCGTGGCCAATTCCGACTTGGCACCAATCAGTTTAGGATGCTTAGGCCCGTAGATTTTGGAAAACTCTGACACTTTACGCTCGGCGGAAATAAGCTCTTTTTTGACGTTTTGCACACCAGGGTGCGCCGTCACTTCCGGTAAGGTTTCCAGTTTTTGGATATTATCCGCACCGTATTGGCGGATCATTTTAATAAAACCGTCTACCTGCGCTTTTTTCGCTCGCGCCACTGTGACGTCCTGACTTAAACGCTCTAATTCTTTACTGTCTAAATTACGCACACCCGATACATCAACCAACCCCTCACGCAGACGAAAGGCTTCGAGCTCGGCTTCCGATTGATCCACCAACACGCGCAGTTCACCCAAACGGCCGCCCAACCAAGCATTGGCTTTGGCGGTGATGCCCATTTTGGCTTCTAACTGGCTTTCGATGTAGGCATCGCCCACCGCATTGGCCACTGTCGCGGCCAATTTGGCATCGTTGGATTCAAAATTAATATTCACCAACTGCGTTTTGCGCACCGGCTCAATCGATAACCGATTGACAAACTTGTCAATCAGCTTCTCGCGCGCACGTAACGCTTTATCCTCAGCACTGTGTTGGGTCTGGCCTTCACCAGGTAACACCGGCAGCATGGCTTTGACTTCATCGAGCAGTGATTTTTCATTCTTAAAATCTGGATGATTGGCCAAGTCCAACCGGTCGATGACCGTCTCAGCAATACTGCGCGACTTTAAGATTTCAAACTGGGTTAAATAGTATTCTTGCTGCGCAGAATTGATGCCATACACTTCATCAATCTTCACCGCTTTGGCTTCTTGCGATTCAATCAACAAGGTGGCTTTAGCGGTGTAAACGGGTTTCATATTCAGCACCACAAAGGTCGTGAGTGCGGCCACCAGCGTGGCGAATAATAAAATGCGCCACTTTGCTCTATTGATAACCAGAAAATATTTGCGTAAATCAATAACTTCGGCGTTTTTTTGTTCCATCGCCGCCGCGTCTGTCAAACTAGACATCAAAAAAATCTCCGGTCAATCGTAATGGTATCGCCAGCGTTGATTTTGGTGGTCAAGGTGCCTTTGGTCGGATTAGACTTATCGCCTTCACGGGCAATCTGAATACCATCCTCTTTACCACGCTCGGTCAAACCACCAGCCAAGGCAATCGCTTGGCTGACGGTCATGCCCGGTTGATAGGGATAACCGCCTGGTTTTTTCACTTCGCCACTGATGTAAAACGGCCGGTATTGCACAATACCGACAAAGACGTTGGGTTCGACAAAATAATCGCCTTTCAGTCCTTGATACACTTGTTGCTCTAATTGCTTGATGCTAAGACCTGTGGCTTTCATGGTCCCAATAAATGGATAATTGAAGGTGCCGCTGTCGGTCAGTTGAAACTCCAGTTTCAACTCATCTTCACCAAACACTTGGATCACGATGATGTCGCCAGGCCCTAAGACATAATTATCTGCCTCGGCAGCCAAGGCACTGCGGATCCCAGCTCCAGGCCATAGGCTCAAGCACCACAGACACACTAAAAAGCAAAAGCTAACACTGTGCAGCCGTTTCATGTTCATCCTTATAACGTCAATTCAAAATCCAAACCGATCACGTTGCGATCGTAACCGAGCAATGCCACGCTGGAATCGCGGTTTTGACCATTGACAAAGGCCTTCACGGTTAACCAGCGCAGCACTTTGCCTTTGACTTCAAAGGTGGCGATGCGATTGGTGTCATTACGGACAATGCGGTTGTAATCTTCGGTCATGTATTCATAAGATACCTTGGTTGACCAAATATCATCCCATTGATGATTCCAACCAATAGCGTAGGTACGTTCGATAATGTAGTCACCGTTGGTGTCATAAACTTCGACGTCCTTGCCCCGACGACCGGTCGCAACATCAAACCCGCTGTAGGACAATGGCATCCAGTTCAAAATGGCTTCCCATGACACACCCGAGAAATCATCACGGCTGACCAAGTCAAAATCTTTGTCTTGATATCCTGTCCGCAGCGTCCCTGTGGTGACGCTGGTAATATCCCACTCAGCCCCGAGGCGGTAATAGGTGTCTTGGTTATCACGTGAACCACCGCGAATGGCTAATTCTTCTTTTTTGTACTGAATATCAGAGGTTGCAACATCCGCCACCAACTTGATGGAGTCCTGCACGCCATACATAAAGGCGGCGCCGAGGCTGGACGCATCGTATTCGCGGAACTCGGTTAAGGTCAGGTTGTTGTCATAGTCTTTATTGAAATAGCGTGTGTTAAAACGAAAGCCGGCCAGCGCACTGCTTGCACCTAATTTGTATTCAGCATCCAGCAGTTGTGTATTAAACTTGGTGACTTCATTGAACAACGCGCCGCGGCCAGTACTGGTGCCGGTACCACGCTCTTCATGCAACCAACTGCCATTGGCCTTGAATTTAAAATTGTGTGAGCTCGAGGGTGATAAACGCGCTTCTGCATCCAAATAGCCATCGGTGAAGTTATCTTCAGAGCTATCCAAATAAGTGCCGTTGCGAAGCGCGGTGCTGACGGTGTACGTATTGGCACCATCGACTAAATTTGCCTTCAATGATGGTGCCACTGTGGTGACCCAGCTGCTAATTTCACCGCTCGAGGCACGCGTAATATTGTCATCATGCTTTACACCGAGTAACAACGCAGGTACAAAATCGATACCTGACTCGGTGGTGATCACGCCGGCTTTAGACGCATCTTGCTCTTGCGCCGCTGCCACACTGATACTCCCGGCCAACACGGCAATGGTTAAGGCGCTCACTTTTGTTTTCATAAAATTCCCTGTTTCCTTAATAAACATGTTTACCACCAAAACCTTTGAATAAGGTTTTTAGAATAATTTTGACATCCCACCACAAGGTCCAGTGCCGGATATAGTGCAGGTCGTACTCAACGCGTTTTTGCATTTTATCGATAGTATCGGTTTCACCGCGCCAGCCATTGATCTGGGCCCAACCGGTGATGCCAGGCTTCACTTTGTGCCTTAGCATATAGAAAGAGACTTTATTGCGATAGTGCTCGTTATGTGCTACCGCGTGTGGGCGAGGCCCAACGACGGACATATCGCCTTTTAACACATTGATAAATTGCGGTAATTCATCCAAAGAGCTGCGACGTAAAAATCCACCAATGGCGGTAACACGTGGATCATTGCGGGTGGCTTGTACCACAGTGCTACTATTTTCCATCACTTTCATACTGCGAAATTTATAGACACCAATTTTGCGACCATCTAAGCCGTAGCGATCTTGCACAAAAAACACCGGACCTTTCGAGGTTAATTTCACCATGAGCGCAATCACAAGCATTAAAGGCGCCAAGCCAATTAAGGCAGCACCGGCAAAGCAGACGTCAAAAGTACGTTTTAAGTGCATTTGCACACCGTAATGGGGAGATTCAAACACACTGATCGTATCAATTTCCCCCACACTGCCGACGCGACCATGCAGCATGTTGAGGTAAAGCAAATCAGGCACCAAATAAACATCTAACGTGGTATCGCCGAGGATTTGGATCATATGGTGGATACGTTTCTCTGCTTGCAAGGGTAAGCAAATATACAATCGGCTGATGACATTGGCTTGCGCAGTCAGCACAGCTTCGTTGACATTGCCTTGCAGTAAATGACGGTAATCTTCAGGGAGGCGTTCTGCATCGCGGTCATCATAAAACCCAACGCAATCAAATCCTAATTCAGGGTGCTGTTGTAATTCATGGTACAGCTGTATGCCACGCTCGGTCATGCCAACAATGGCGACTTTTTGCAAATTAATACCGCGTTCCCGTTGAATAGTACGAACCCAGCGGCTGAAATAACGCCATGCCACTAGGGAGCATCCGCTGAGTGCCAACCACGACAGCAGCACACCACGGTGATAAAAATTAAAGCCGTTGAAACTAAATAAACACAAGATCATCAAAGCAAACGAGATAAACAGCACACCAATGCAAAGTCGGAGCATTTGTGAAAAACGCCCCGCTCGCCAGGAGCGATAAAGCTGAAGACCTTCGGCAATGTAGGAAAAAAACAGCACATGGATCAGCATTAAAATCAGGTAGTTTTTATCGATGGTCAACTTAAAATAATGACAGACCATGATAAATGCGGTGATCAAGACAGAAATATCGACAAAACGGTAAAAAAATGCGTAGCCGTTGCCTACAAATTCAAGCGGATTAGGTTTCTTCAACGTCAGCGACTTCCTTGCGTTACGTACAGAACAATGCGATTTATCTTATCCAATTCGAGCTATCATGGGAACAAATGGGTCAATCTCATGACAACGGCGGCAATGATAAATGATTTTTGTTGTAAAATTACAGTCCGATTATCAGAAACTTATGTGACTGGATGATGAAATTACCTATCTTCACACTGACTTTACTTTTCTTTATATCGCTGCTTGCAGCCTGCAGCCATTCAGTTACAAATCAACAACAACTTAAATCTAATCAGCCGGCATCAGACCCAACCACGCAGGCCAACCACGTCAAAGAAGGAACTATTGCAACGTGGCAGGCACTGTGGCCGCTGCCTGAACGGTTACGCGAAAGCTCTGGCTTATTTTGTGATAACAGCCTACAGCAATCTACCTATCAGGGTGATGCGACCGATGCACCGTTTCAGATGCCGGTGCTCTTTAGCCATAATGATTCTGGCCATGCCGCTGAATTGTTCGAACTGAGCTGGCCTCAATCAGTTTCAGACCATCATCAGGTGCTGCCACCTAACGCGGCAGGTGTTTTGCACCATCCGCCAACAACATCACCTCAGTTAAAAAGCATCAGCACGGCCTTAGCTAGTACTGATATCGAGGCCATTGCCGGCAATTCGCAATGGTTGTGGTTGGCTGATATTGGCAATAACGCTGGGCAGCGATCGCAATTACAACTGTTGCCGTTTGATCGGCGGCAACAACGATGGCTTGCCGCACGCACCTTGACGTACCACAATTTTAAACAGGATGCCGGACGGCAAAAATATCAGCATGATATTGACGCTGAGGCCTTGGTGTTTAACGGGGAAAACCTGGTCATGTTTAGTAAAAGCTGGCAATCACGGCAAAGCCATGTCTATATCATCGATCCTGACGCTCCTGCGCAAACCTTAACCGTAGTGACCCAAACGGCGACACTGCCTGGGGTGATCACCGATGCCGCTTATGATGCCGTGACACAGCGTTATTTGCTGCTGGGCTATCGACGTTTTCAGGACAACCTTTGGTCGCTGCTGTTGCATGATAATTATCAGGGGTTTATCGCCGTGCTTGATCAAGATTTTCAACTGTTGCAGTTGCTTCATTTACCCGCCTCAGGCCAAGTGGAAGGGATATGTTTGGATCCACAGCGTCGGATATGGATTTCACAAGAACAATCGGAGCGGCGCAGCGCGCAACTATTTTTACTCGGTCATATGGACATGCTTATGCCATAAGCGATGCACATGCACCTTGATGACTACCCCTATTTAGAGACTGGTGTTCCATTTTTTCGCGACTGGTTTTCTATTGGCGTGGAAAGATTTACCTAAATTGACTCGAAATTGTTACATAAACTCAGATAAACTGCGGTAGGCATGTCGCCTTTTGCTGATGGATGGCAACGCTACATGACTGATAATTGATTGATTTGTGTCTATTTTCTTTACATGTGTAGACGCACAAATTTCTTATAATAATAAAAATCAATCACTTACATTTACGGCACTAAAATTGCATACGCAATATTAGTTTCAATAATGATATATCTATACTCACAGGAGTGGATAAAGGTGAAATTTTCTATGTTAAAACTTGCTGCGGCTGCCGTAGTGGCTTTTGGCTCTCTGTCAGCAAACGCGGCAGTGATGAATCATGTGACCAACGGTTCTTTTGAGGAAACGCCTGGCCAAAATTCAGTTACATTTGGCAACGGTGCCAATTATGATGATATCGCCAAGTCATTTGAAAGCTTAGCAAACCGTGGTACCGGGTATAGCTGGGCAGTGTTTGAAAACCTGCCAGGCTGGAAAGCGTTTAAAGGCCAAAAAGATGCTGATGGCAACTTTTTTGGCGTAGAAGCGCATTACAGCGGGACTGTTGCAGGTACCAATGCGGTGGATGGCAACTACTATGTTGAATTGGATACCCACTTCAACTATCAAAATGCCAAAGATAGTAACGGCGGTATTTACCAGATCGTGAAAAACTTAGTGGTAGGTCAAGATTATCAACTGACCTTCTCCTACCGTGGCCGTACGGAAGACATGAACGACAATGGCGTAAATGTGTATTTTGCACACCCTGATGCACTGTGGAGTATAGCCAGCCAACCTAAAGTAGTATCCATGGAGACCTTAGGCAGCCAAGGTTGGAAACAATATACCTACAACGTAAAAGCCGTGGCTACCGACATGGTATTGGCTTTTGAGGCATTTGGCGATGTGAAATGGAACAACGTCAGTGTTAATGGTAATGCCAAAGGCGCTGCGATTGATGCCGTATCTTTAGTCCAAGTATCAGCCCCAGCCACTGTGGCTCTGTTTGCATTTGCTGTTGCTGGACTGATGTTCCGCCGTCGTCAAGCATAATCAATGGTTGTCGCCGTTCACCTTGGTGATGGCTGACAACAGTTAGCATGCATAAAAAAACCCGCAGCTTCGCGGGTTTTTTTATAGGCTTGAAACAGCCGTAATTCAATAAACGCTACCTACTACGCCATCGCCTGCAATAGCGCGACGATCGCCGCTGTCTGCCGCTGCATCAGCGATTGATCCGCGCGTGACTCGACATTCAGACGAACCAACGGCTCGGTATTTGAGCTTCGTAAATTAAAGCGCCAATCGGCAAAACTCATACTAAGCCCATCGACATACTCAACACTGATGGCGGAAGATCGATAATGCGCCTCGATAGTTAGCAGGGCCTGCTTGGCATCTTTGATCACAAAATTAAGCTCGCCAGAGGCCGGAAATGCCGCGATTCGCTGCGCGACCAACGCAGATAACGATAACTGCTTGCGACACATCAGCTCCGCCACCAACAGCCATGGGATCATGCCAGAATCACAATAGGCAAAATCTTTAAAATAATGGTGTGCACTCATCTCGCCACCATAGACCGCATCTTCCAACCGCATACGTTCCTTGATAAAGGCATGGCCGGTTTTTGATTGCACGGCAATACCACCTGCTTTTTGCACCAGATCAATGGTGTTCCAAGTCAGGCGCGGGTCGTGGATGATTTTGGCCCCCGGGTGTTTGTGTAAAAACGCTTCGGCTAATAAACCAACAATGTAGTAGCCTTCGATAAACGCACCTTGCGCATCAAATAAGAAACAACGATCAAAATCACCATCCCACGCAATGCCAAAATCAGCCTGATGTTGCAAAACCGCCGCGGCCGTATCAGCGCGATTCTCCGGTAATAATGGATTCGGAATGCCATGGGGAAAGGTCGGGTCCGGTTCATGGTGGATGGGAATAAATTGCACCATTACACCCTTGGCCGCCAGTGCAGGCGCCAAGGCATCTATAACATGACCAGCGGCACCATTGCCTGCATTTACCACCACGGTCAGCGGCCGCCAGACGGCGGGCTCGATGTAGCTCAATAGGTGTTCGATGTACGCCGGGACTATATTATGTTGCCGATATTCACCGCGGCGCAGCACATCCAGAAAATCACCGGATTCCGCCAACGCCTGAATGGCAAATAAGCCACTGTCACCGCTGATGGGGGTCGCACCGGCCGCAACTAATTTCATGCCATTGTAATCCATTGGATTATGGCTCGCGGTCACTTCGATACCACCACAGACCTGCAGATGAAACGTGGCAAAATACACCTCTTCGGTACCGGCTAAACCAATGTCTATCACATCCGTGCCGGCGTCTTGTAGGCCACGTGCCAATGCCATTTTCAATGCCGGCGAGGTGGCACGTACATCCGATCCCAGTACCACAGTTTTCGCCGATAGATATTGGCCGAAGGCCCGGCCTAAGCGGTAGGCAACGTCGGTATCAAGTTCAATATCTAATTTGCCGCGAATATCATACGCCTTCACACAGCGGATTGCTCTATACCCTAAACTTGTCATACTCAGCTCCGGCCGTAACGATCTGAAAAACGCACAATATCATCTTCCCCCAAATACGCGCCCGACTGCACTTCAATCAGCTCTAAGGGCACTTTTCCTGGGTTTTCCAGCGCATGAACTGCGGTAATAGGGATATACACGGATTGGTTTTCGGTTAAGTAGCGCTCGGTACCGTCGATGGTGACCTTGGCGGTACCAGATACCACAATCCAGTGTTCGGCGCGATGATGATGCATTTGCACCGATAACTTCGCACCTGGGTTTACGGTAATACGTTTCACTTGAAAGCGAGCGCCTTGATCGACAGAGTCGTATTTGCCCCACGGCCGATAGACTTCACGGTGCAAGCTCACTTCCGGCCGCCCTGCCGCTTTTAATTGCTGCACAATGTTTTTCACATGTTGTGCCTTGGACTTATCCGCGACCAGTACGGCATCTTTGGTGGCAATCACCACCAGATTATCAACCCCAACCGTCGCGACGAGTTGCTGTTCGGAACGAATAAAACATTGCGAGGTTTGGTCAATCACCACATCACCCTGCAGTACATTGCCTTGCGCATCTTGCGCCGACACTTGCCATAAGGCTTCAAAACCGCCAACATCATTCCACCCGGCTTGCAATGGGATAGTCACCACTGCATCGCTAGCCTTCGCCGTCAACGGCTCCATGATAGCGTAATCAATAGAATCGTCAGGGCAAGCTTTAAAAGCGGCTTGGTCCACGCGGATAAAATCACTATCGACAGTTGGCGTCGCCATAGCCGCTTGGCAGGCCTGCAGAATGTCTGGGCGAAAGGTCGCAAGCTTGGCCAGATACACCGACGCCTTAAACATAAACATGCCACTGTTCCAATCATAATCGCCACTGGCAAGGTAGCGCTCGGCGGTTTCTCGATTGGGTTTCTCAACAAATTGCTGCACTTGAAACGCAGATACAGCAGCCGCACTTTCTTGCTGATGAGGGGGCAAGGCAACGCCGCGACGGATATAACCATAACCGGTTTCCGGCCGATCTGGCACTATGCCAAAGGTCACGAGTTTTTCAGCGTCCGTAAAAGTCTGCGCCCTTTGCACCACCGCCCGAAAAGCCGCGGCATCCGCAATCACATGATCAGCCGCCAGCACCAGCAAGGTAGGATCTTGCCCTTGTGCCGTCGCATGAAGTGCCGCCAGCGCAATCGCGGGGGCGGTATTGCGACCGACCGGCTCCAGTATAATTTTACTGTTCGTCATACCCAGTTGTCGCAACTGCTCAGCTGCAATAAAACGATGTTCTTCATTACATAACAACAGCGGCGGCAAGTGAGCCAAGCCCTGCAACCGCTCGATAGTTTGTTGCAACATGGTTTTTGGAGATGAAGTGGAAGCCGTAGAGCGTCTTTCTCGCGGATCGTCGTCGGATGGGTATAACGGCAAAAATTGTTTCGGGTAATTACCGCGCGACAATGGCCATAATCGCGTCCCTGATCCCCCTGCCATGATGACGGGTAATAGCATAAAAAATCCTATCCGTTGTCAGTGTTAATTATCTTTAGTCAGAACTTACCAAAGCAGTATCAATGCACTTTGCATAACTCAAGCTCTGGTGATGAATATCTCAGCCGGCGGCGACATTTCGATAAATGCGCTGTTGCAAATACCATTCATACGTTTGCGCGAGGCCTTGCGCCAGATCATAGCTGGGTGCCCACCCTGTACTGCGCAACAATTGGCTATTCATTAGCTTGCGTGGCGTACCATCAGGTTTATGTTGATCAAATACAATAGCACCCGAGTAACCAGTAACCGTCGCCACCTGCTTTGCAAGTTCTGCGATAGTGAGATCTTCGCCACTGCCGACGTTTAGATGTCGGCAATGTGGACTGGTCAGCGCATTATAGTCAGATGTCGGTAGTTGCATAACGTGTAACGCCGCCACAGCCAAGTCATCAACATGTAAGAATTCACGGAGTGCTTGCCCTGTCCCCCAGATGACAACTTCAGAGAGACCTTGCTGCTTTGCATCATGAAAACGCTTTAACAAGGCGGGAATCACATGGCTGTGCTCGGCATGAAAGTTGTCGCCAGGGCCATATAAATTAGTTGGCATTAAGGCTCGAATATCCATGCCGTACTGGCGGAAGTAACTTTCAGCCATTTTTAAGGCGGCTATCTTGGCGATTGCATAAGGCTCATTGCTTGGCTCAAGTGCACTGGTTAATAATGCTGATTCGGCCATCGGTTGTGATGCTAATTTTGGGTAAATACAACTTGACCCCAAGATCAGCGTACGAGATACCTTGGCGTAGTAGCACGCCTGAATGACATTACAATTGATAAGTAAATTTTCTGTTATGAAATCAGCGGGAAATTGCATATTAGCTAGAATGCCACCCACTTTGGCCGCGGCAACATACACATGGTCTGGCTTGATGGTATGCATGTAGTCATGCACCATGGCCTGCTTTGTAAGGTCAAGTTCTTGCCGCGAAGGCGAAAATAGCTGAAGTTCATCACCGTTCCGTATGGGTAGCGCTCGGCACAATGCTTGCCCCACCATTCCGGAATGACCCAGTACTACCACTTTGGTCATGGCTGCTCCTTGTTTTTGCTCGCTGTCACTCGACGTTCTTGAACAGTAGCAAGGTCTTGATGGTGAACAAAACCTTGAGATTGAATCATCATCGACACGTGCTTTTGAATCATGTTGATTTGCAACTCTTGATACGCCAGTGTCAAATCCGCCAGCATCATCTCTTCACACAATTGAGCAAAATCAATGGTTGGCTGCCAACCTAACTTGGTGTGGGCTAAGGTTGCGTCACCAAGCAAGCTATCGACTTCAGCTGGCCGAAAATAGCGAGGGTCAATCCGAATAATAATCTGGCCACGACTAAAGTTTGGTGTGCGTTGAACATCAAAACGTGAATTGAACCCCGTAATCATGGCGACTTCGTCAATCCCTTGACCTTGAAATTTGAGCTCGAGACCGATGGTATTGGCGCAGCTTAGGATAAAATCGCGTACCGAATATTGTTTACCCGTGGCAATGACGAGATCTTGTGCGACTGGTTGTTGCAGCATAAGCCAGGCCGCGAGCATATAATCTTTGGCGTGTCCCCAATCACGTTTGGCATCCAAATTACCTAAATAAAGGCATGATTGCTGACCTAGTGCGATCGCGGCTAAACCACGACTAATCTTGCGTGTGACAAAGGTTTCGCCACGCCGCGGTGATTCATGATTAAACATAATACCGTTGCAGCAAAACATTCCTTGCGCTTCACGATAATTCACCGTGATCCAATACGCATATAACTTGGCCGCCGCATAAGGTGATCGTGGATAAAAAGGCGTATTTTCACGTTGTGGATTGCTTTGTACCAAACCGTAGAGCTCTGACGTCGCGGCATGAAAAATACGGGTTTTATGCGCCAAGCCGGCATGCCTTATCGCCTCTAACAGCCGCAACGTCCCCACGGCGACCACATCAGCGGTATGCTCCGGGGTTTCAAACGAGACGGCCACATGACTTTGCGCCGCCAAATGATAGACTTCATCGGGCTGAATTTTTAACAGTAAATGCGTCAGATTGCTGCTATCTGCCATGTCGCCATAGTGCAGGAAGAATTGCTGATCCGGAGTGTGTGGATCTTGATAAAGATGATCGATCCGCTGGGTGTTTAACGATGAAGAACGTCGTTTTAGGCCGTGAACTTGATAGCCTTTGCTGAGCAATAACTCGGCTAAATAGGAACCATCTTGGCCAGTGATCCCGGTGATAAACGCAACTTTTTGAAGCATGGAGTTCCCTGCTCTTTTGTCATCAGCCTAAAGACTAATTCGTAGAGCTTTTCATGATATTTGCTGTCCCGATTGTTCTTGCCATTCTACCTTGGCCGACAATTATTTAGCAAACCACAAAATCTAGCCAAGACGCACAACATAACGCTGAGCCTATAATTTATCTGTATGAAGGCGCCTTGTCGTCGCGTGATGGTATGTAGGACGGCTATTTCTGTACTTGCTTTTTTCGCCAATCTCGCCATAGCGCCCATAAAAAGCGCGGATTTTGCCGTAAATAACGGCCGGATAAACGACGCGGCTCACAAGCTAAACGCCACAACCATTCTAGCCCGAGCCGGCTAAATATCGCAGGCGCATGTCGTTTGTGACCACGAAGAAAATCAAAGGCGGCGCCAACACCAAGCTGTACACAGGATACATCCGTGGCCTTTGACATCCATAATTCTTGTCGTGGACACCCGATACCCACAAACAATAATTGCACCTGACTGCGATTGATATCTTGCACAATACGCTGGTGCTCACTGTCGCTTAAAGGCCGAAATGGCGGTGCATACGCATAGACAATCGATAAATCTGGCCAGCGCTGCAACAAAAGCCTGCTTAACGCGGTGATAAACGCTTGGTCTTGGCCACCATATAAACCAATACGGATCCCCTGCTTTGCTGCATCGCAAAGCAGCGCGACCATTAAATCTAAGCCTCGGATCTGTTGGCATAGCGCCCGTTGCCGAAGCCACCAGTATAAAGGACGTCCATCAGGTAACACCCAGCGCGCTTGATTAACCACAGTGGCAAACGCCGCATTATCACGAGCTTCCATCACCATATGCACATTGGCTAAACACCCATAAACATGCCGCCCCTGCTGAGCACACTCTAGAATATCCTGTCGAACCTCGTCGAAAAGAAACGGGGTCAGACCAATACCGAGCAGTTCATATCGCGCTCTATCACCTTGGACACTGGGCAATCTCGGCTCAGCGCAATGGTGAGCAGGTGATTCATGCACAAGTTCGGCCATCGCATCGTGCTGATGCGCTGCATGTTGCTGGTCTGTGACGGCCGTTTTGGGCTTCGGTGGGTCGAATGTGGTCATGCCAATTACTACATTATCCTTGTCAACATGCCAATCCAAGCGCAGCCGTTGTTGCATCATTTATCAATTGGAAGTAGGTTTTCATTCGGGACAACACAATCATTCAATTGGTCACCGAGGTAAATGCCGTATACCTGTTGAAGACCATCTCGCCGCATTTAATCCATCTGGCATTTAATCCATCTGGCATGGCTTTACTACCAGTTCGCGATATAACTGCGTTAACGCTTGCACATGATGTTGCGCCGACAGATGCTGAACAGATCGTGCGGCGTGTTGACGCAACTGCGACTGTAAAGCCGGTGAATCCACAAACATTCGCACTTTGGCTTGCAGATCCACAGCATCCATCGTCTGAAAAAGTAAGCCATTATGCCCATGCTGGACTAATTCTGGCAAGGCGCCTGACCTAGCGGCGAGCACTGGCACGGCAAGAGCAAGCGCTTCTAACGCCGTATTACCAAAACTCTCCCCAACAAGTGATGGCACTACCACCAATTCCATACTTGCCATGCATGCTGCTAATGCTTCTGGGGCTAACCACTGGCAAAAGTGCGCTTGCGGGTAGGCCGCTTTGAGTGCCGCACTCACCGGCGCCACCACCGTCAGCGGCATAATGGCATAGGGCCAATGTGCCAATAACCAAGGTAAACCTTTTTCTGCATCCGCGCGGCCGGCAAAAAGTGCGCCGCGGCGACTATGCTTAGGAATAACGCGGGGCGTGGCCTCATGAGATGCCGTATGCGCTGGCGCTGATGTCCCCATCAGGGTTGAGGGTGTAACCACAGGCGTGACAAAGTCACTGCCATGCGCGATCACCCGAAGCGGCAAAGGTCGTGGCCAATGCCGTTGATACACCGCCGCCAAGAACTGCGACGGGCATATGATGGCATCACAACGCTCTAGACTTTGTCGGGAACGGTGCAACAGATTGTTCAATAGCACCACGGAAGTCGCTAAACGACTATTTCGATATGTTTTATCCAACCATGCTTGCCAACTGGATATCAAAGTGCCATCGGGCTGTGTCACCGCACTGGGCGTCAACCAACGGGCGTTATGCAGTGTCATCACTATGGGTAATTGTAATTGCTTAGCTTGATGCACTATGGATAAGGAAATTCCAGGGAACGTATTGTGAATATGGATAACATCAATCGCCTGACCGTTTTGCTGAGCGGCCAACACCCGCTGGCGTAGCATACGGGCACTACGACGCGACCAACAGATACGAAAGGTTAAACGCAGGTGCTGCCATAATTGCCGCCAGCGTGCTGTCGGCAGGGGCGGCAATGCAGGTTCAAGCCAAAGGCTGACCTGATGACCTGCTTGCGTCAGCCAGCGTTGTTGCTGCAAAACGATACGCTCTTCGCCACCTTGTTGCCGATAGCACTGATGAATCAGCAAAATATGCATTTTTATAGCTCTTTATCCACGCGCGATATTGACGGCGCCGTGTGCCCAACCGCCAACGCGGCCATGATGCCCTTGCAAAACTGTGCCACCATAACCGGTAGCTGTAGTTGCGGATAACTGTCATGTGCTCCTTGCCGTAAACGCGCAAGCAGCGCGGGATCCAACCAAAGTTGCCGCAAGGTGGCTGCGAGATCATTAACTTCCGGCTGACACATCATACCATTGTAACCCGACCGCAAATAACTAATCTCTGGGCTGTGATACGGAACATCGGTGGTGATCAGAGGTAAATCAGCGGCAAAACCATCCACCACGGCCAATCCAACTAAGCCAGGGATCACCAAGACGTCCGCATCAGCAAAATAGCGGGCTCGCGGATCTTTTGGTGCACCATCATCGTGCGGGACATCCGATCCACTATCGGCAAACAAGGCGCCGACATAGCTGGCGTAAGTTCGCGCTGCGCACATCTGTTCACACCATGCTTGTAATGGGCCTGCACCAATGATGGTTAGCTGCACCGGGATATCTTCGGCACTTAACACGTCTGCCGCGGCGAATAACAAATCTAGCCGCTTATGCGCATACAACGCGCCGCAAAAAAGCCATCGAAATACCGGTAACCCATGTTGAGATTCGGTTGCGTGCACCGTCTGATGGCATAGCGACGTCATGGATGGCGCGACATCGTCTTGCATTTGTGTTAGCGAAGCTTGCGATGCAGATAGTCGGATTTTGGTTACCGCTGCATGCAGGTGACGGCTATCGACGGTGTTCGTTAGTGCCACAATTTTAGTGGACGGCATGCCCTGTGCTGCCACGGCCTGGGCAACCTGTGGGGTATACGCAAACCACCAATGAACCGTTGTGATAAGCCATTGTTTTACGCGATCGCGGTAACGCAGATGGGGCCGCTGAAAATCTTGACCATGCCCCCAAAATGCCAGGTTTGGCCAGCGTAACCTGTGCTTTGTCATAACCTTCAGTCGATAAGCTAGCCAACAGCACCAATTCGCCAGATGACGGTTGGCTTGCTCAATAATCACCAGATCAGCGTTTTGCAACTGAGAAAAAGGTAAACACTGCCATGTGAGACCACGCCAATGGTAGATAGCGATCGTCTGACACCAAGGCGCATCAACAAGCCGGTGATCCGCTTTTTGTGCTTCCTGTAAATTGGGGTGGCTATATAGCACGGTCAGTTCGATATGTTCAGCCGCCAACGCGGCTGCCAATTGTGAGAATAACGGTAACCGATATTGTTTCAGTTGCTCTTGAATAATGACCACGCGCGCCATGCTGCGCGATGGTGATTTATCAATAGGTTGATGCTCGGATGGCTGTGTGGACATTAATTCGACTCGCGATCTGTAGCAAGACTGGAGGAGGCCTTTTGTGATAACCATAACCATAGCCGGGGAAAACGGCCACGAAGCCATACCCGTAACCACCAATATGGCCATAAACAACCACCATGACGACGAACAAACAGCGCCCATTCTGCGGCGGGTGGCCATACATTTGGCCGCTTTAGCCAACCGACGCGTGTACCCAACGGTACCTTAGCATTAAAAATTTGGCCTGTGTTGCTATTGGCTGTGCAATAACCACTAAACCCGCTCGCCTGCCATAGCGAGTAACCCGCATGCTGTAAACGCAGACCGTAATCATAATCACCAATGCTGTGAGTGAAGGCCTCATCGAGGATCCCTATGGCCTCGACGGCGTCCGCCGGAATAAGGCAAAAATTGCCATTGATAAAATCACACCGTTGCAAGCAAGGTGAAACCGCTAATAAAGGCCCTGGGCTAAAAGGTTTTAACGCAGAACCTCGACAGCGGCCGCCATAGGTTACGGCCAATGTCGAAGGATCAAGAAAGCAACCGACGATGGCGCCAACCTTGCGGGTATGGTTCTGCATGGCGCCAACGTAGCCGTCCAATAGCCGCGCTAGGGCTTGCGGATCCAGCCACACATCGTCGTTCAGCCAGATGTACGCATCAAACTTATGCGCGGGTTGCAATTGTTGCGCATACGCGATCGCAGATTGCCATGCCAGTCGCATGCCTCTATTCCAAAACAACTGCCCAGAACCTTGGATAATCTGCACGTGTGGAAAATGCGCAGCAACCGCCGCTGCGGTGCCATCCGTACAACCGTCATCGACTAAAAACACGGTTAACCTCGGAGTCGACAACTCGGCTGATATGAACGTTGTCCCCATATTGGCAGAACGCCGCGTTTGCGCGTTTGATTGCGCATAGGTTTGCTCAATGCTTTGCGCGGTCGTTTGCGCAGATAGTGGCTGCAACACCGATTGCGCAAATAACGACGTCAGTGCGGCTAAGGTCTTTTCACGTCGATTATGGCATGTCAACAATACGGCAAGTTGGGTGATGGGTTGAGCTAAAGGTTTAGCAATTGTCATGGCTGTGCATGCCCTTGCGCACTGGTGTGCGAGTTCGAATCAGTGCTTGTAGATGAGTGCTGTAAGGGCGTGCTATCAGGGCCCGATGGTTGGGGCAACCGCGTGGTCTCACCGATGATCTTGGCGGGGTTTCCTGCCACCATAGCGCCAGCAGGCACCGATGATGTCACCACCGAATTGGCAGCAACTACCGCGCCCGCGCCAATGGTAACACCTTTTAGAATCAGCGCATTCATGCCGATAAAGACATCATCCTCGATACAGATCGGTGCAGTTTGGATCACCTGTTGTTGTGCTGCGGGCGGTAATTGACGCTGTGCCGCCGCGATGGGGTGGCGATCCGAATCACAGATGGTGACATTTGCGCCACAAAGCACGCGTTGACCGATTTTGATATGCTCACTGGCCGCAATCACGGTGCCGGAAAAACCACAGTGATCACCGATGCATAACGTTGCGCCGCGCCCTGCCGATAAAAAACAGCTCTGTTTTAAACCCACACTGTTACTGCTTGGCGCCGAACGAAACACCAGATGCCGTCCAAGCACCATAGCACCAGTGGGATGACGACAAATCTGTGTCAGGCCAAAAAATTGTGCCTGCTCGGCGCCTTGAACTCGCCACCACATGAGACGTATCCGCATCACAGATGTAGAAAAAAACGACAGTAGCCGTTGGTTCAAAAGATACATCGCAAACGCCCAGTGACCATGCCCTTGCAACGCCAATGTCTTTGTTTTACCAACTGTCAGCCGTTCTTGCGACCTCGCGCTATCTTTGCGCATCTCAGACCTCACCTAGTTCGATCCCATGCATGATGACCGACGTTGCTGTTGCATGCATTCCATATTCGCCTCATTCTGGTGATGCCAGATGCTGCGCGATACCTTCGCTAAATTCATTATTGCCATACGCCATTATAATGGCCTTGGCAACGCTGACGTAATTGCCAAAGCAGCCCTATCTCCAGCGCCAGCATTGGCAGTAAAATCCAAATGTATGGCAATGCCCACATCACCACCGCAAACAGCGGCACCGCACAGAGCGCTTGCAGACTACTACATCGACTTAGCCAAACAATATCGCCTTTGGCTTGCAAGAGTGCGGTGTAAGGGGCGCGCAAGGCGCGACCTAAACACAATAAAACACAGCCCGTGATCAGACACCACAGCGCCGTTCCCTGCTGCGCCAAAGGCCCCCAGAGTGTGGGCAAAAATTCAGTTTGCCAGAAATCAAGCATAGCGAACACAACCCCCAACAATCCGACATTCGCCAGCCAAGCGCGGAATGTTTGGCGCTGCAGACGCACAAGCCATTGCTGAATGGTCTCTGGGTGACCATTTATGACGTTCACGGGATGCTTCCCCAGCCTTTCGTTCAATCGTGGGTGATGTGGTTCGTTGCTGCCGTGAAAGCTCGCGAATAACCACGCCCGTTCATGCTGTACCATATTTTGCTGCAGCAGCGCCAAGGGGCGAAATAATAACAAGACAAACGCAAAAGGGGCGTACATCGCTGGGCCCTGCCACAGCGTGAGCAAATAGTGATGAAGATTGACGGATGCTTCAACGGCGATAACGCCAAGCAAGGCCGGAAAAGCCCAGCGTTTTAAATCTTGCTGCAGATTGATGAAAACAGCGTTCCTTATTACCAACGAAAACGTTGTACCTTGGCCACGACATGAGGATTGTATTTGCGCTTTGAATACCATGCAGCCACACAGGTTTGCCACAATAAGACCGAGTAAAAGTGTTTGAACATTCACAATGGACGGCAGGAGTCCTGCGGAGGATTCCATTGGGCTTCCCGCCCTTAATTCCAGGGTAAATTCCAGCGTGACCAGCAATACGGTGACCAACAATGCAATCAGGCTAAAGTGCCAGTCACTTCGCGTCGCCGTGTCTGACTGCAGCTGCTGCACGGCGAAGGCTCGCCAATATTGCCGCAACATAAAACTCATCACAAACAAGCCGTTGATCGCCGCAAATAGCCAGAGTTGTTGAGGATACCAAAGACTGTTAAGCAGGGTTCTATCAAGGTCGATGTGTCGCCCATGTTCCATCAACACCATGGCCAACGACTGGGACTGGATGAGGTACGTTGCCCCCACCACCAGAGCTCCACTGCAGAGAAGAAACACCATAGCTATCCACTGCCAATAGATGGTTAGGTGTGTATGATCGTCCGAAGCCCCGGTCGACATCGACTGGGTGTGTAAAGTGGAGTGTGAGGTGTTGTGTAAGCTTGACTGACAAAGCAACAGCGGTGTTAATACGAAAGCTTGCTGAGCCGCAGCCATCACCCCGGCAACCACCAGCATAAAGGCGAACCAACCGTAATCGGCAACCTCACTCCATGACAATAATAACCACGCATGCAGGAACGTCATCAGCGCAGCTGCACCGCTACCCACCGATAAACGAGCCAAAACACCAACATTTAAAAAAGTACGTGACATATATTTCCAATAACGCTCAAATCCTGAGCCTCCACGTCACAGCCGACATGGCTATCGTGAGAGAGCCTGTTGCTACCATGACAGTGAATACGCAATGCCAGAGACTATTCGACAAAACCCCTTGACCAGTAACTTACAAGACTGCATTGCAGGGTGCAGAAGCGCATTTGGCGCTACATCTTCATGAATACATGCGTTTATTCTCACTCGATTCGGCTATACAGCATGCAACTAAGCCGCTAAAGTAACAAGCATTTTATGTCGCCAGTTATGGTTGAAGGGCTCCACAAAACCTAATGCAAGACTCGGATGGCGGTACCTGCTGATAGGGAAATGACAACACCATGCTGTCAAAAACAATGCTCGCAACGCATACGACGCTGCACAACGTCAGTTGGGTAAACCAAAGGCATTATCTGCATGCCAACAACATACCAAGCCGAATCGTGATGCTTGATCGGCTCAAAGCCATCGCGATTTGCCTAGTCATTCTCCTACACAGCGTCGCTTTTTTGCAAAATGCAGTACCACAATTTTCTTCCGTTTGGTATTTCATGGTGACCGTGAACGCAGCCTGTCGCATGGCAGTCCCCTTATTCGTGATGATTTCTGGCGCCGTCCTCATGGTGCAATGGCATCCCATGCTTCACCCGTACCAGGGAGAACAAGTTGTTGATTGTAATAATGAAAATCCATTGAGGCTCGCGTCGCTCGGCAGACTCATCTCGATGTATCAGGTTGTGTTTTCCCGGTTGATAGACCTTTTAGTGCCGCTGCTATTGGCAACGGTATTTTATAGTGCATGGCACGCATTCAAGGTTGACATGCAATATCTACTGTCACTTCAAACTACATTGTCCGCCGATGCTTCTGCGCTAGATATGTGGCAAATGTTGCTACAACGAGTCTCGGTTTCGCTGCCAGCCGCAGTTTTACAGGCACTGCGCCATCTTTTTAGCGCAGGTGGAAGTTATTATCATTTATGGTATCTGTGGCTTTTTATAGGGTTATTACTGGTAAGTCCATGGTTGGCCTTGGCGGCATTTAGGGCACCGCATCCCGTCGTGGAGCCTGCAACTTTAGCGTCCCCTCTGCAGCACCATGCTCGCTCTTCAACCACAGGATTTCGCCCCACCGCGTTCTCGGGACGTCTTGTTGTCCTGAGTTATATGTTTAGCCTGCTTTATCTTCTTTTTATGTTGAGCTACCCCGTGCTAGAAATCATATGGCTCGATCCGACAGAACACCAGCATCTAGCGGCGACACTCGTTGTGCAAATGCAAAGTTACAGCTGGCTTACCAGTATACCCTGGTGGTTTTGGTGGCCTGCATTTCTAGGTTTTTTTGTACATGGCATGCGTAGTGGTTATACCTTTGCGAGTAGATCGGCGCTAACGTCGAATGCCCTAAGCGATCAAGATCCACCACCGTTGCAGTCATCAGGTTTGACACCCGCGGTGGACAAGCCTTTATCAAAACCACGCACGAACCGGTTAGCTCGTCGGTATAACTGCATATTGCCATTTTGGATTTTTATAGGGACGCTCTGCATAAGCGTTGGTTATATGTTTGAAGTGTGGTGGCAGACTCAGCAGGGCTGGTTTGTGGGGTATAACTTCCAATACAGCGCTTTAGGGGTGACCATCGTTTCGGTACTGACATGGCGTTATTTCACACAAAAAGTACCATTTCCACCTCGGCCATTACCTGAATCACGTGGACAAGGTCTAGCCGCATGGTTAGCTCGCCATAGTTTAGGCATTTACCTGTGCCATGTGCTATTTCTTGAAATCTGGCAACAACTTTGGGTGTGGTTTGGTAAACCAGGCATCCATCACCTATTCTTTATGGGACTGGTGGTGATCTGCCATGCGGTTTTAACCCTATGTTGTTCTACAGCATTCATCTGGCTACTAACTAGACTTGTCCATGTCAGTCGGACATTTGCAAAAAAGCATGCTCTTAGTACCCCTAACATCAATTAATAGCTTTTTTTCTGTCGTTATAGGGAGTTTTTATGATATTGCTACGACGTCTACTCCGTCGGGGTCACCTTCAAGCTCTTTGTCATGCACGCCAGCACATCCGATTCACTCAACCAATATCTGTTCGACATCGCTTCGTGTGGATGGCCGGAGTATTCGCGGTCACGCTACTGAGCGGCTGTGGGGGTGGCGATAGTTCATCGAGGAATAGTCCACCGGTGTGGGGGGGACAAGTCAGTTTTACACTGGACGAAGATGGACAATTGAGCGGCGCGCTCCAGGCAAGAGATGCGGACAATGACCCGCTAAATTTTTCCGTTGTGACCTCGCCGAACAATGCCACATTTAATCTTCAAGCCAATGGAAGCTTTCAATTTATTCCAAATGCGGATCGTCATGGTAAATTTACCGCCACAGTGGCGGTGTCAGATGGAAAAACCAACGCCGTCAATCAAACCATTGAATTTAACGTAACGCCCATCAATGATGCACCTACCATTGCGTTTGTCCCCGCCGAACTTAGCCTCGCGGCGGGTGAAAGCGCCACCGTCACGTTAACCTTAAGTGATGCCGATGGTGATATCGTGACCATCAATGGCGTGCAGTCTCCCACTACAATGTCGACCAGCATATCGGGTATGACCTTAAGCTTGACTGCCAATACGCTCGATGCACCCAGTTCAGCCAGCGTTGTTGTTTCAATTAGCGATGGTAAAACAGCGGTAGCTACGCCATATTCAGTGCAGCTTTTCCCCAGCAACAACAATGGTAATGCGAGGGTTTTGTATGGTCCAGCCAGCGGAAGCACCGTACACTTAGTGATTGTCGGAGATGGATTTACCGCGCAAGAACGGACCGCTTTTTTTAAACATGCACAGGCGTTTGTTGATAATTTTTTCAAACAACCTGAAATTGCAGCTCATAAAAATGCCTGGACTATCCATGCCCTTCATGCCGATTCGAAGCAATCTGGCATCGATGATCCGGCAGCTAATCTGACGGTGGATACGGCCTTTGACGGATCCTTTAACTGTTCTAACATCGACCGTTTGTTATGTGTCTCTAACAGCAAAGTGTTCAGTTACGTCCGGCAGTTTGTTCCGCAATATAATGAAGTCTTAGTCATTGGCAATAGTACAAAGTATGGTGGTTCAGGCGGTAGCTTAGCCACCATGTCCGTGCACCCGAGCAGCAACAGCGTAGCTATTCACGAATTGGGTCACAGCTTTGCTGACTTGGCGGATGAATATGTCGATGATGCCAACGCCGCATTTTATGCGCCATTTTATAGCGAAACAAAATCGGCCAATGTCACCAAAATTAATGATGCAGCCACCATCAAATGGCGACACTGGTTTGCCGATCCATCCAATATCCCAACCACCGATCGTGCCCCTGGGGTCGGTATCTTTGAGGGGGCGTACTATCACAGTAAAGGTTACTATCGGCCGCTGTATGATAGTTTTATGCGCTCGCTTGGCGCACCGATCGGCGTGGTCAATGGTGAGGCGTGGGCCAGTAAGATATATGCCAAAATTGGTTTTACGCGCAGCATAAGTCCTAGCAACAGCAGTGTCACGCTCACTCGCGGTACGGCTGCCACATTTTCCGTTCAACCTACGTTGGGAGTACCCATCCAAAAACTGGAATGGTATGTCAATAATCAGTTACAAACACAGTGGACCAATCAAACCAGCATAACCTGCTGTCGCGAACTCAACAATAACTATAGCGTCAGTGCCGTTGTGACAGATATCACCGGCGTGATTCGATTGAATGATTTAGCGAGTCAAACCACGCGTTGGTCGGTCACTTTGAATTAAGGAATTAAAATGGTTCAGCGTCAATATTTATTTGCGGCTTGTCTGTTTTTGATGGGTGCTTCAGTACAAGCACAAACATTGTGGCAAGTGGAACTGCGTCATGATCAGCAATCGATCCACATTGAAAGTATCGTGCCGATTGATAATCATGGTGTAGCTCCAGCCGCACGTACTGCCAGCAACCATGCCACCACACAACTACAGTTACTTGGCGTTCATGGTGAAATGTTGTTTAAAACCAATATCCCTGACCCTCGGGTGATCAGAGCTCCATTTGCCCTCGACGGCCAACAAGGGCATGCGTATGCGTTTGCCGAACCTGATACGTTGACCATTTGGGTTCCCGCACACCCCAGTGCCGCGCAATTAGGTGTGCTCGCTCCGGAGGATCCGCTACAACCGTTTCAAACGCAAGCACAACTGGTCGATGTAATGTCAGTACGTGGTTTAGCGGCACGTTTACCGGCAAACAACACCCCCATCGCTAAATAATTCAAATGTTTACAAAAAAAAACGCCATGCAATGCATGGCGTTTTTTACCCGAACCATAGGACACTGTTTATGCCATGGCATTGTTAGCTGGCGGTTAGGCCATACTGACGTGCGGGTTTTGTAATGCGGCAATACGCTTTTCTAGAGGTGGGTGACTTAAAAATAACTCATTCATTGCAGGTTTACTGGCAATGCCAAGCGCCATCATTGAACCACCCAATTGACTCTCTTGGTTATATTTCAGTCGCTCCAGTGCCGCAACCATATTGCGTGCACCAACTAAAGCAGCTGCGCCTGCATCTGCACGATATTCACGCTGACGTGAGAACCACATCACAATGGTGCTTGCCAAGATCCCGAAGATAATTTCAAGAATGATGGATGTAATGAAGTAGGTCATACTCGGACCTTCTGATGCACCTTCTTCGTCATCTGAGCTATTTAAAGCGCTATCAATGGCACCAGCCACTAGACGAGCAAAGAAAATCACGAAGGTATTTACGACACCTTGGATCAGCGCCATGGTCACCATGTCGCCATTGGCGACGTGAGCGACTTCATGCGCGAGAACCGCTTCGACCTCATTTTCAGACATGCTGTGCAACAAGCCCGTACTCACCGCAACCAGTGAATTGTTGCGGCTCATGCCTGTGGCAAAAGCATTCATCTCAGGCGAGTCGTAAATTGCCACTTCAGGCATGGCAATCCCTGACTGCTGTGCCTGACGGCGAACCGTATCTAGCAACCATTGCTCAGTTTGATTACTGGGTTGTTCAATCACAACGGCGCCGGTGGTTTTTTTCGCAATCCACTTTGACATCGCTAACGAGATCAATGAACCACCAAAACCGAAGATGGCCGCCATCACCAGCAGACCACCCATGCTTTGGCGATCCAAACCGAAGACACTAAAAACAATAGATAACACCACACTTAGCACCAATACCACGGCTAAGTTGGTTAATACGAATAACATGATGCGTTTCATTTAAACTCTCCAGTTTACCCAGTTAAACACTTCGATTATAACTTAATAAAATCAAGCGTTAATCAGTTAAAAGCTTACTAATTGTCAGAGATTATCTAACGTAACCAATAAGCCTTCGCCTTGTGAGTCGACATGGGGCTCATTCTGACGAATATCAAGTTTTATCTGATGAAAGGTACTACCAAGTGCGTAATCAACATACATGATTACACCCGTTCCGGGGCGGACCACCTCAATGTGCTGAGACGCAGGATACAACCGATATGTTAAATAATGTATTAATTTGGGTGCAGATAGCACCTTGCGATGAAATACTGCAACATTGCTCCCGCCAGGCCGTCGCGCCGACGGATACAAAATGGCGGGATGTCCTTCATAGGATAAACGTCGACCGATCTGCCAAGTAACATGATAATCATCAGCGGTAAGCGCAGGATGAAGCCTTGCTTTCGCGCGCACATCAAAGGCTAAGGCCGTGAGTTGGACTTGATAAACGGCACGTTCTCGCACCAATAGCTCGCCATGCCAGTCTGGCATAGCGCGAACTTCGCGGACCATGTAATATAAGGTTTCCAGCACAGTGGTTTCTAAATCTAAAGCACCGTACCACACAGGGAAACGGCCATCACTATAACGCGACGCCATAAAATGATCCGTTTCAAAGGGATAGCCTATCGCTGTGGAATACAAAAAACCCCGTTCAATAAAATCTGTGGATGCACTACGTGCTTTGACATTGGCTTCGGTTTGAATAAAAACTGTCGCGGCGTCAATGTCTTCTGCATCATATAGATCGGCAAACAAATCTTGGCTGCGTTGTAACGAAGTTATATTGCGCTGAACCTTGCCATCAAACGCATGCACAGTATCTAATAATGCGCTAACATCCATTATCGACCTCGGACAAAATCTAAATAACGACTGACCTTGGCAAGACCTAAAATGCCATCATTTAACATCATCTGCAGCGGCACACATTGCAATTCTTGATTAAACAGTTTGACCCAACCGTAACGTAGTTCAGGATTGGCTGGATATAGCAACCCTAGCGCCTTATGAATAGCCAGCAGATACCCAGCTCTATCGGCAGCATCACGTCCTTTGGGGAGTTCTGCCAGTCCATCCGCCATTTCCAACAATTTACGTCGACTCTGCGTGCTCAGACCCAGTAGCTCGCACTGCTGTTCCCGGGTTAACTGCCAATGATCATGTAATAATCTGACTAAGCCTTTGGCAAGTATTTTTGCCTGCTTGCTTTCGTGTTCAGCCGACAGTACTGGTGAGGGGGAATTAGCCTGATATTCTGCAATTGCCATGACAACTCCTTCAGACCTACTATTCACGTAAGCAACAACATGACGGCGCGCTCAAACACGCATGAATCACGATGTTAGGCTCTACGCAAGGTCTATGCTGATACCGCAATGTGTGCATACCATCCATGCACCCTGAGCTTTTATTTTACGCACAACGCCATCATTAATCAACACTACCATGTTTATTAATAAACACACCATTTATTGACCAAACGACATAACGCTATAATACTTGTCTGACCAGTTATGGTAAGTTAAGCTCGTCTCTAATTTTGACAACGTAGGCTGCCTACCTACACTATTCGCATCCTATGTGTTCGTCGTAGTTAGTCATCATAATCCATATATCGCAGTGCTAAACGGGTCCGAGCCAAACCCGTAACAAAGTAACACGGCATTCCAGCCTTAACCCATGCTTAATAAAGAACATCACTATGACAACAACAAACAATACAACGTCAAAGGTTCAAAACGTCACGTTGAAACAAGCCAATCGAATGCTGTTTTGGTTTGGGCTACGTTATATTCCCTTAATCGGTTTTTGTCGGCCAACCATTCGACAGATGGATGAGAAATCTATCGTGATCAGCATGCCGCATAGCTGGCAAACAAAAAATCATCTTGGCAGTATTTATTTTGGTGCCTTGGCGATAGGTGCCGATTTAGCTGGCGCGTTTTTGGTTTTTAGCAAAGCAAAAATGCTGGGAATTAATGCCAATTTTGCCTTTAAAGATGTCAAAGGTGAGTTTTTAAAGCGACCAGAAGCCGAGGTTTTCTTTCAATGTCACGATGGCGAGATCATTGACCAGATGATGCATGAATCGGTACAAACTGGGCAACGCATCAACAAAACGGTTCAGGTTACCGTCACCTGCCCCAGCCTGCACGCCGATGAGCCCATGGCCACTTTTAGTCTGACCTTGTCGGTCAAAGCCAGTCGACGTCACTAAAACCGCAAATTTTATTGATTGAACTTATACAATCTACGCTGACCATAACTCACATTGTCAGCCGCAGAGGTTTATAACCGCAGTGCATCGTTGAATCACGTTAACGACCGCCCCACCAGCAATGAATTCACTAGCATTGAATTCACCAGCCTCGTGTTTCGAAACATACAAAGCGCGGCAATGCATGATGGTGGGTCGAGTAGTACCGAGCCTCGGGCTTTCTTTTGGCTGATAGCGTCAACCTAGACATCTTGTGGTTAAACCTAAACAATCACACTCGCAAAACAAGTCGCTATATCTAGCGCTACATGCACAAAATTCTTAATTACGCCAATGTCAATATTTTTTTCACTGCTTCAACCCTTGGTAGAATAAGATCTTTCTAATCAACAGGTTAATGATTGGCATGCCTTTTGCTCTAACTTTAATGGTCACTTTCAGACCCATTTTACAGGAGCGTAAAAATGAAAGTTAAAGTATTAGCTGTGGCATTCGCACTGATGTCTGGCGCTGCGATAGCGCAACCAGTGTACCTGAACGTTGGTTCTAATTTCGGCGCTAACGGTTTTAACAAAGTTGATGGCCCAAACAGTACCGGTTGGGTTGATGATTTACAGTATAATTACACATCGTCCTCAAGCTTCACCGATGCCAACAACAATGGCATTTTTGATGCCGGTGACACAGTGTTATCATCTGGCGGGGTAAAGTTACCCAATTTTAACCCCGCTTTGGATTATGGTAATAACAGCATTACCTCGCTGTTGCCAACACAAATGAGCGGTCAAAGTCATAATGGTTATTACAACAATTGGTTTATGACCTTCGGTTTTGATAACTTAACCGGCTTTATGGATTACAACCCGATTGATGGTTTTGGCCTGCGCTACACCAGTGGCACCATTTCGTTTTATGCGGCCTTGATGGATGTCCCTGCGGCACAAACACAGCTGGTTCGTATCTTTGATTTGATTGTGACTGGCAGCGAGTATTCTGCCTCAGGTTTATTCCTCGACGGTTATGTAGGCAACTATGGCGCGACCGCTTTCAATGGCGTGGCGACCACGGATATGTTTAACACATCGTTTAACGGTAGCAATAAAACCTTTGGTGATATTACCTCAACCCTTGGTGCTGATGGTAATCCGATCAAAATGAAATTCCGGGTTGATTTAAATAGCAATTCCGTGCGGCCAAATATCGTGTATCAAAATGCCGGTGCAACCGTCGTTCAGGGGGCAACCCATGATGGTTCAATCTCCTTTAACGCTCAGATTAGCGAACCTGCGTCAGTGGCAATGTTAGGTTTGGGTCTGCTTGGCCTAGGCTTTATGCGCAAGCGTAAATTCTAAAGATCACGTTGAAGATTAAACCAAGCCTGTGGTTATGTCCCCGCGGCATAACCATAGACTTGTCATCAACAGCGTACAGAGTTGGCATCTTTTTAATGCTAACTCTGGCCGTCGCAAAAAGGCATCTATATACAACGATATATCCAATGAATAATGACAAATCGAACGTCGTTGTTATCCAACCCTATCTAATGCATGCTGAGATGATCTATACACGCATGTGGCACAGTCGATAAGGCAATGCTGGCGCTGACATAAACCAATCGACCGCCAAACCATACCGCAGAGTTAACCTGTCGATACTCACGCAATGCAGAGAAAGTGCCGTCATCACCTCGGCCGGATCATGCCAACGCTGACTAATTGCAACTTGTTGATTTAATGTAGATTTTCTTAAAATAACGCCGCTAAGAACCAGAGATCCACGACGTAACATCGAGGCATGCCCCGTTCGGCTCAACGTCAAATGATGTGACGGGTAATCGCGAGACATAACAGTATTATTTTGTATGGATATAGCTAAAATTGGGCCAAGCGCCCAGCTATACAGAGGCAACAAGAACATATAAATCCTTTTAAACGTCGGAATCATCCTGATCCCTTCTTGGTTATGGTAGCAGTCAAGACGCCATATCACAAGGCGCAACTTCGTAGCCGGCGCCATGCCAACGTGACGTTGAACAATGTAAAGCTGCATGTTTGATTGCCCGCCTTCGAACATCCATCGCCGACGGTCCATAATACAGTTCGCTCTTAGGCCATACGTCATCAGGCTGGATGCAGCCAGCAACGTGGATAAGACGCTAAGAAAGGTTGTTAAATTTTCCAAACACAGGACGTCAGCGATGAGTCACGAATGAAAACCAGCGTAAAGCTTTGTAAATCAACCGCAGTTTACCAAAGTCTCACTGGCTAACCTGTAGAGAGGCGTCTACGATCAAAAGGATTACTTGTGTTGCTCATTGATCGTTCATCCCAAGAACGCCATAGCAACACTGGATGTTATGCATGGGGTGTATAAAGACAAACGCCAAACCAAGGTTGCGCCAACAGGAGTTGCCATGAAACATAAACTTGACACGCACGATGCCACAACCCCATCCAACCATGAAGTACGGATTCACACTATTCATGGCATGCATACTCTTACTTCAACAGAGCTCGAAAACGAGCAAAACTCAAGATTTTTGACAATCTTATTGAAAAAATATCAAGAAGTAATGCGGCCTTGCGATTCAACCCCCTGCGTAGCGTCATCGCCAGTGGACATCATTGACGGGCATCAGTTATCCGAAGAAGCAAGGCATTATTTACGTTATCAAACATTAGGCTATCGAGATTTCGACATCGATAACACACCTTAATTTGCGTCGTAAGACCAAGCTCTGATAACAGCGAAGCATGAATGTCTAGGTTACGCTTTGGTACATCAATACTTTTTATTGACGCTTTTAGCGTTGAATCATTCAACGCGAGTCATCTCGTTGTAGACATCACTAGGTAACGACAAAATATTCTGACTCAAGTGTATAAATTTTCTGCCCAATAAGGTGAAAAGGACTTGCAAAACAACGGCTAGGCATAGGCCTTGGCGATGCGAAATAACACTTGATGGAATTCGTCGATTTGCTGCTCCGAACGTGCGTCTATAAAATATTTCTGATGAAAACCAAGTGTTAGTGTCAAATCACCATACCAAAAATACAAATCATACCCATCGAAACCTGTCGCCACCTGAAGTCCATCAAGCCGAAAACCTTTACCAGCAGCAGTCAACACATCCTCGCCATGTTGTTCTGCCAAACTAAAAACCCGTAGCAACAGTTTTGCGTCTATTAAATTTTGCATAAGCGACCATAACAAATAAATAAGCAATACTTGGCTTACGATGAAAACATCAAGCTAGATGACTTTTACAACACATATTTGTAAGAATTACCTCTTTCTACATTTCTGTCTCGATCTATGCGCAAAACATGGTACAAAAAGGAGCATTATAGTTAATTTTCCTTAGAAAAATGATTGATTTAACGACAAAAAATGTTGGAAAAATCAGCAACCATCTATATAGTGATTACGTACAAGGTCTCGTAACCTTTGCGCTTATCGTTCACGATATTCATCGAATCAAAATTATAATAATGAGCATAATATGTCTATTCTATCGCCAGGTAACACCGTTGTTTTTGTCAAATCAATGGTACTTTCTACCGCGTTATTGCTCGCAAGTACCGCGGCTCAAGCAACAATCATTCATGATGAATCCGTCGATGGTGATATCACCATCACTCCACCTACCACGTTTTTGCTGGCGTCAGGCCAGCAAAGCATTATTGGTCGTAGCCGATTTTTTCTGCCCAAGACCAGTGACTTTGACGATTTCATTTTCGAGATCCCGCAAGGTTTTGTGCTAAATAGCATTGAATACCAAGAGACACTGGCTGCGTCCGTCGTTGACAACCTTAGTATTCGGTTTGAAATACGTGCAATCAATCAAGATGGTCATCCTCTTGCGGGGCCAACGTTAGCTAGTCGAAGCATAGATTTGCATGTAGGACAACAGCACATGCTGTTTAATACGCCGTGGCAGGCGGGCAAATACGCCTTTGTGGCGGCTGAGTATCAGCGCGGTATAAATCCACTGGCATGGGATTACACGATAAACTTTGACCTATCACCTCAGGTCGCGGTAAACACACCTAGCGGTTTATGGTTAATGATCAGTGCAGCCTTCGCATTTAGTGTTCGCAGATGGATGAACAAACCATCCTAGATGGTTTGCTTGCTTACGGTGACGCCCTATCAGGCGAAGAAACACACAACAACAGTCGTCTTTAAACACGCATTGGCCGAAATATCCACAGATTAACGCCATAAAAAAGCCAGTTTTACAACTGGCTCTTCCAAGGAATGTTTGAGTATAACTTTTGAATGTGAACTAACGCCGTGCGCTGCGTAAGGTATCTGCAATCAAAAATGCCAACTCTAACACTTGATCCGCGTTGAGACGTGGGTCGCACTGAGTGAAATACCGCTGAGATAAATCATGTTCCGACAAACCATAAGCACCACCGGTACATTCGGTAACATGCTCGCCTGTCATTTCTAAATGGATCCCACCCGCATGGCTACCTTCGGCATGATGCACCGCGAAAAATTGCCGGATCTCGCGTAAAATAGCTTCAAAATCACGCGTTTTATAATCATTGCTGGCTTTCACAGTATTGCCATGCATCGGATCGGAACTCCAGACCACTTTACGGCCTTCACGCTGTACGCGACGCACCAAAGCAGGTAATTTATCCGCCAGTTTATCCGCCCCCATCCGCGTGATCAGCGTCAATCGGCCTGGGATATTCGATGGATTTAGCGCATCAATCAATTTGATCAAATCCAATTCATCCATCGATGGGCCAATTTTGACACCAATCGGATTATGGATCCCACGGAAAAACTCAACATGGGCATGGTCCAATTGCCGAGTCCGTTCGCCAATCCAAATCATGTGGGCTGAACAATCGTACCAATCGCCGGTTAACGAGTCGCGCCGGGTTAATGCTTCTTCGTAATTTAGCAACAAAGCTTCATGCGAGGTGTATAGCGACGTCTCGCGGATCGACGGCGAATTTTGTGCCGTGATACCGCAAATTTCCATAAACCGCAGCGCTTCTTGAATACGCTGTGCAATGTCTTGGTAGCGTCCTTTGAGCGGATTTGACTCCACAAACCCCATATTCCAGCGACTGACTTGATGTAAATCGGCCAGACCGCCTTGGGCAAAAGCGCGTAACAAGTTAAGGGTGGCGGCGCTATGATGATACGCGGTAATCAGTCGCTGCGGATCGGGTTGACGAGCCGTCTCATTGAACTCAAAACTATTGATAATATCACCGCGATAGCTTGGTAAACTTACACCATCGATAGTTTCAAGATCACTCGAACGCGGCTTGGCATACTGCCCCGCCATACGCGCGACTTTAACCACGGGTAAGCTGCCGGCATAGGTTAATACCACCGCCATTTGCATCAAGACTTTAAAAGTATCGCGAATTTTTGGCGCATTAAAGTTGCTAAAGCTTTCCGCACAATCACCACCTTGTAATAAAAACGCCTTTCCTTCGGCCACTTGACCCAGCTGGCTAAATAAATCGCGAGTCTCTTGCGCAAACACCAATGGCGGAAAGCTATGCAGCTGCTGCTCGACCAAATGGAGTTGGGCTTGATCCTGATAGGTAGGTTGTTGTTGGATTGGAAAGTCTCGCCAGCTTTGAGGCGTCCACATATTCACGTTAGGTATCCTATTTTATTGGGTGGTTAATAATGCAAAGGTTCACTAGGTTGTTCATCCACCTGCAAAGGTAAATTTATTACCACACAATTTCAACGATTAAATGCAGCTCTTATGAAAAACAATGTCAAAGACAATTTCATTAGCAAAAATTCAGCACTTTTTCGCGCTTTTCTTGCAATTTGATGACAAGCGAGCCTGAGCGCGCCGTGAAAGGTTGTGAACTACAACACAAAAGGTCAAACCGGGTGGGAAATCCTGTTTAGACCCAAAAGTGTAAGCTTATGCCTGAACACCGAGTTCCAAATCATTATTGTTGTGAAAGCGGTTCATGCTGCAGCAAATGATGCAATAAACCAAAGCAGCTCTGCTCAATAATATCCAACACCAGGCTAAATCCCCGGGGACCACCATAGTATGGATCGGGAACTTCATGGATCTCGTGGCATTGAGGATGAAACTCCGTGAGTCGACGGATTTTATGACGCAAATGCGCAGGACAGCGACGCAACAACTCACGCTCATTGCTTTTATCCATCGCAAGAATGAGGTCATAGTCAATAAAGTCACTATCTTTTAAAGGTTTACTGTGGATCCCTTTAAAACTGTATCGTTCTGCAGCCTTTTGGCTACGAGGATCGGCAGCTTCACCCCGATGTGATGCAGAGGTACCCGCTGACCCCACCACCACCGCAAGCCGGTGTTCTGCCGCTAAATGACGAAACACAGCTTCGGCCGTTGGCGAGCGGCAAATATTTCCTAAACAGACAAATAATATAGACATGAACAACGCTCTTCAGATAAAAGCCGGTCAGGCATAGCAGCAGCGCAAATGCTAGCATGACAGTTTCATTGCCAGCAATCAGTTCCATGGCTGCCTTGATAGCCGTATTGATAGCGCGGCCATGGTAGACCCAAGCTCCATAAATAGCGTAACGCGACATGATGTTATCGTCGTTAACTTGTCCGCACATTCAACATATCGGTGAATTAGCATCGCTTGGATTCAGCCTTTTCCGCAGGCACCGATGGATGGTGGTATTCATACGACAAAAGTCGAAGTCAAAATAGGTAAAATTTTGCTATCATGGCAACAAGGATAATCGCAGGAGCGCGATTTCCCTTTGTAAATAATAACTTACTTTGGTTTAAGAAAATCGATGCAGCAATACAGTTTTAGGTAAATTAACATTTGGCTTGCTTTTGGTTATAACCTTATAACGAATGCTGCGTCTAAAACCTAACAAAAGATTATTTGCTTGAAACCTAAAATCGATTTACAACTAACATTAGTTAACATTATTACATTACACGTTAATGAATAAAGCTTCATTGCAGAGTTGGTAGTCCTGAATGAAATGGCTTTCAAACTTCAGGGAAGGTTATGGATAAGTACAATTCTCTCATTGTTATAGCCGAAAAAAATCAACCTCAGCACCTCAGCTTAATGGCAAGAGCCGCTGGGATCCATGTTTGCCAGCTAAGTAAAGAAGAGCTGCTCCAGCAGCCATGTGATCAAAGCAAACTACTGGCATTTGACCTCGCAGGTCGCAAGCTTGATCAGCGCGCACAGCAAGAGTTGCAGCCACTTTTGGCGATGACCAGTGTGTTTTTGTATAACACCGACCGCCAGCATATTGATGAATATCAAGCACTGCAATATGGCATCCGTGGCGTATTGCACCGCGATTTAGCGCTCGACAAAGTTATGCATGCGCTACGCGTATTAATGACCGGTCAGTTATATTATCCCAGAGATGTGATGAGTCGCCGTTTGGAAGAACTGGTAGAGACCATGCCTGCACCGATGCTAGAACAGTCATTTAATGCCGCAGGCAGCATACTGACCAAACAAGAACGGAAGATTATCGAATTGGTCGCGCGCGGTGCACGTAACAAAGAAATCGCCGACAATTTACATATCAGTGCGCATACCGTTAAGGCGCACATGGCAACAATTTTCCGCAAAACACAAGTGCGTAATCGAATCGAGCTGCTGCGTATTGTGCAGCAGCCCAGTCGTCCGACTCAGTCAGCCACCACGTCGCGACTATTCTGATCGCCCACTTGCCAGAAGCCTTTGGTTTGGCCTTGTGCAATCAAGGCCTCAACGGCGACTTCAAGCGCCTGACGGACACAATACTGCACAGGTTCGTTGGTGCTATAGCCCGCTTCCATTTCCGCTAGACGATTGAGCGAAACATAGCGAAATAAACCACTTCGCAGTTGTTGGGAAAAGACTTTTTTACTGCTGGATACCGATAACAGCACTTGTCCAGTATGCACATCAACCGCACGTAGATACAAGGTGATTTGATCTTCACGGTATAACTCAGATGCACCAACGCCGAAGTACTCCGCACCAATACCTCCAGTGCTGATGTTACTTTCATAACTGACAATACCGCCCTCGAGCAGCAATCTTGCTTCTTTTAACGATGGCAAATCAGCATTTTTCTTATTGCCAGTGTGGATTTTGCGTTCGGTTAACAAGTTTTGCAAACCTTCACGCTCTAACGGTGCAAACCAGCCGCTATCTAGCAGAATTTGCGTCAACATCGAGGTCGCGCCTTGAGTTACTGCAGTTGAAAAACTGGATACATTTTCTTGCGGTTTATATTGTCCGGTTTGATCGCGAAACGAATACACACTGACCGGAATTGGAAAACGTGGTTTTTTTTGCTGCTGCAAGGACTGCATCAATGGACTTGGTGCATCGACGGCCGCAGGTTGAATATTAAATTCAGGTTTATCAATAAACGCACAGCCTTGTAAGGTAAGCGCACACAACGACAACAGCACAACTGGCCGAAACAACGAATAGCTCATGGTTTTTTCCCTGGAACTGCGGGCATACGGATCACGGTTAATTCTCCGGTACTTAAACGCGTAATCATCACCACAATGGTGCCATCGGCTTCGGTACTGACTTCAACACGAAATTCTCCAGTATCGTACACACCATCTTTCACCTCACCATCGGCAATTTTGCGCGTTAAGGAGTTAATCAGATTACGCTCTAAAGATTCTTGAAATTTTTCGACAAAAGATTTTTCTTGCAGCGGATCTTCATGATCATTTTGTGCTTGTGCTTTTTGTAGCAGGTAGTTGCCGTTGAGCGGACTACCACCAAAACTTGGATTGACAGGGGTATATACCAATTCCGTGGCCAGCACATGACTGCTCAAAAAACACAGCACGCCAGCCTGAAACAAGGACCGAAACTTCATGGTTCTATTCCTAAATCGTCCAGATCGCCATCCGTACCTAGCATATGCGCAGATTGTAAACGCGCGATTTCTTCGATAGTGGCAAACACCGCTTGTTCAGCAAATTGTCGAACGTCTTGGTGACGGCGACCTAGATAAGTTTGATAAATACGACGCTGGTTTAATTCTAACCAGAGTAAGGTACCGGCCTGTGGAAAGACTTGTTCGTGGATAACTAAAGTCATACCTTCGGTGGCAGGTAAATCACGCCAATAAGCGCTGTAGTAGTAACTAAAATCTTTGCCAAAGCGACTAATCGACCGATCCAAGACTAAACCGGATAAGGTTAACTCATCAGCACAGGTTGGCGAACTGCTCAGTGTTGCCACAGAAAATAAACAGCAAAACCCCAACTGTCGGATAAACGCAGCCAAGCGCGGTAAACCGCGCTGGCCACTGAGTGCTGTACTAGCGCTGGGTAACAGTCGCGACATTAAAGTCACCACTTTGTACCACAGTTAAAACATTGCCCTCACCACCTTGCTGGAGGTTAACAAGGTTATCGTTGCCCGATTGGTTGATAGAAACCACCCCGCCTTCACCCGTCACTGCACCTGGACCATCTTCTGATGAGACCCAGTTACCATTACCGGTTTGTTGAATAGATAGCTCGTTATCATTACCAGCCACCAACAAGTCAACCAAGTTCAGATCACCTTGCTGCTCAACGTCCAGCAACGTATTGTTGGACACGCTTTCATTATTTGCCTTCACTTCGTTGTTATCACCGCGCTGCAACACATTGATCATGTTGTTTTCGCCTGAGAAATAAACATCGGTCAAATTATTGTCACCCGTTTGGCGCAAGGTAGCATCACTGTCGGTTCCATCAACGAAGACCATAGCTGTATTATCATCACCACGTCCGTTCATCATAACGGAATTACCATCTCCCGACGCTCCCGCTGCATAACGATTGCCATCACCTCGTTGCAGGATAGTTACGTCGTGATTATCACCTTGCACTACAAATGCCGCGGTATTGGTATCACCATCTTGCAGTACATCAATCACGTTATTGTTACCCGTCACACCTAATGGTGCTTGAATCGAGTTGGTGTTACCTTGTTGCTGTGCAAATACCACGTTATCGCTGCCGTTAAATGGCTCCGCTAAAAATTCGTTACCATCGCCCTCTTGCAGGACATCGACTAGGTTGTCATCGCCGGTAAATGGACGTGCGATAAAGGCATTGAGCTGACCATCTTGTTGGATAAACACTTGGTTACCAGAACCATTGAGGGTCACAACCCCACCTACGTTCAGGTTACCTTGCTGATTAACATCTAGCAGGTTATCACTACCAACACCATTCACTAGACCGGATTGGTTTTGACTCCCCACCTGCACAGACGTTACTGTGTTGTTATCACCGGTGACAGTGCCATTGACCCAGTTTGCGTCACCATCTTGCGTGGCTGATACAGTGTTACCGTTCCCAACAGTACCGATAGTCGCTTCGTTTTGCTCACCACTTTGCACCAAGGACTGTGAATTGTTATCGCCATCTGCTAACAAACTGGCTTGGTTATAAAAACCAGATTGGGTTGCGCTAAGGGTGTTGTCATTACCTGCCACGTCAGCGGTGGTCACATGAAAATCATCAGATTGTTCAATGACAACCGTGTTATTTTCACCGGTAACTTGGGTTAAACCTTCGTTCCAAACACCGTCTTGCCGGATACTGGTATTGTTCAGTTTACCGGTTTGCTTCGCCAACGCGGCATTAATCACACCACCTTGTTGCACCAGCGCGGTATTGCCTTCGTTCACGCCGGCAGCAGAGGTTTGCTGGATCAGTGCTTCGTTGCCGGCGGCAAAAGCGCTGCCAGAAATTGCCAGTGCTAAAGCGATGCTTAACGTAGATTTGCGTGTGGTTAATTTCATTGCGCGATACTCCATATCGTTAGTATTGTGTAATTGACAGCGCCGCACCGTTGCCTAATTGCTCAACAGTAAAGGTTGCATTGCCAAGTTGGGTAAGTTCGATTTGATTGGCAGCGCCACGCTGAGTGATATCTGCCAGATTATTAGTCCCCAATTGCGTTAACTCGATGCTATTGTTAAAGCCATCTTGTTGCGCTTGCAGTTGGTTTCCCTCACCTTGCTGTAATAACAGCAATATATTTGCATTCCCCGACTGCAACAACGTCACCTGATTAGCATTGCCCTGCTGTGTAATAGCAGCAATGTTACTCATAGCATGGCGTTCAAGCAGTGCGTTTAATGCAAGGTTATCAGCCCGGGTCGGTAGCGTTATAAAGGCGACCAACAACCAAGCCGTTGACAGTCGTTGTCTGCGCACAGCATTTCCCTTTTGAACTGATTTCCACGTTCTAATCTACCCCTCCACCTAAGGCACGCAATCGACCAAAGGGGCTATTTTTGACAACTTAACACTTCACTCTAAAATTATATTAACCATTATAAATCATACGCTTGAGCATTTTTATTAACAATACCCCCTACTTTACGACTAGCCCTTTTGTCTCATTTTACTAACGTCCTCTTTCACTTCTTGCAAAGCATGTTATTGATTATGGGGTGCCGTGAAGTCGGCATGGAAACGACCTTGCAACGCAATAAGGGAATGAAACATGAACAAAAAAACAATACTCGCGCTAGCAGTTTGCGCTGCCGTCAGTGGTGTCGGGGCGCAAGCCGCTCAGATCCAAGCCGCATCCGATTCGGTACTGGTGGTTTTTAAACCTGGGGTAAGCAAACAAGAACGTGCGCAAGTCATGAAGTCGCATGGTGTATCTTTAAAATTTGCCGACAAAGATGGTTTGGATGCGCGTAGCCGCAACCTGCTGGACGGCCGTATCGCTGAATTAAAAGTCCCTGCCGGCGTCGACCGCGATCTGCTACTAAAAAAACTGAGCCAACATAAAGCCATTCAAGTGGCTGAGCCAAACTACATTTTACGTGCCATCAGCACACCAGCCCCACAGGCAACGGCTAATGATCCACGCTTTGGCGAATTATGGGGCTTAAATAACACAGGTGCTGGTGGTGGCCGAGCTGATGCGGATATCGATGCGCCAGAAGCCTGGGATATCACCACAGGTAGCCGCGATGTGATCGTCGGCGTGATCGATACCGGTACTGACTATAACCACCCTGATTTAAAAGACAATATTTGGGTCAACCCAGGTGAAGTGGCAGGCAACGGCATCGACGATGACAATAACGGCGTCATCGATGACGTGCACGGTTTCTCTGCATTTAACAACAACGGTAACCCAATGGACGGCCAAGGCCATGGTACACACGTTGCGGGTACCATCGGTGCATTGGGGAACAATGGTGTTGGTGTGGCGGGTGTGAACTGGAACGTGACCATGATCCCATGTCAATTCCTAGGCCCGGATGGCTCTGGAACCACAGCTGGCGCTATCGCGTGTATCAACTATTACACCAACTTAAAACAAAATCACGGCGTGAACGTTCGGTTAACCAGTAACTCTTGGGGTGGCGGTGGCTTCTCACAAGCGCTAAAAGACGCGATCGAGGCAGGTAACAATGCAGGGATCTTGTTTGTGGCGGCGGCGGGTAACGATGCCATCGACTCTGATGTCACACCAAGCTACCCAGCAAGTTATGACCTTCCGGGGATTATTGCAGTTGCTTCTACGGACCGTAACGATGCCATGTCGAGCTTCTCAACCTATGGTGATGTCAGTGTCGACTTAGGTGCGCCAGGTTCAGCTATTTTATCAACCGTACCTAACGGTGGTTACAGCAGCTTCTCCGGTACCTCGATGGCAACGCCGCATGTATCGGGTGCAGCCGCTTTAGTTTGGGCAGCGAATCCAAGCCTCAATATCACCGAAATGAAGCAGATCCTGTTAGATTCAGGTGATAGCATCCCAGCATTGGCAGGCAAAACTGTCACAGGTAAACGCTTAAACGTGAAAAATGCCTTGGATGCCGCCGATCCAACGCCAGGCTTTAATCTTGGCTTAACACCAGCAACACAAACCATCTCTGCCGGTCAAACTGCCAGCTACAGCTTGGGTGTGACGGATGTTGCGGATTGGTCTGGCGTTGTCAACTTCGCCGTGTCTAGCTCACCAGCACTGCCTGGTTTAGCCCTGTCAGCCAATAGCGCCACACCTGGCCAATCTTTAACGTTAACTGCACCGACCTCAGCCGCAACCCCATGGGGCAACTACACGCTGAATGTCACGGGTACCGATGAATCTGGTGCCTTAGTGAAGTCTGTCGCAGCCACGCTTAAAGTGTTACCAAATGGCCTGCAAGACCTGCCATTTAGCAATACAACGCCAGCGCCAATTCCAGATCGCACGCCAGCTGGTATCACCAGTATCATTAATGTGGCTGATGAAGGTACATTATTCGGCGTGACGGTTAGCGTAGATATCACCCATACTTGGATCGGCGACTTAATCGTTAAACTGGTATCACCCACAGGTACAGAGCATGTATTGCATAACCGTGAAGGCGGCAGTGCAGACAACATCGTGAAAACTTGGACGCTGGATAACTTCAACGGCGAAGCCATCGCAGGCGACTGGAAACTGGTGGTCTCAGACAACGTGGCGGCAGATACAGGTACCTTAAACAGCTGGAACTTGGTCCTAACCGCGTTGACAGAAGCTCAACCTGATCCAATCGCCCCAGTTGCTGCATTTGATGTGGCAAAAGATGACTTAACCGTCACCTTCACCAACCGTTCTACCGATGAAGACAGCAGCGAGCTGGATTATGCATGGGCCTTTGGTGATGGCGCGACCTCAACCGACGCAAACCCAGTTCACACCTACGCAGCCGAAGGTAGCTATACCGTCAGCTTAACCGTCACTGACGATACGGGTTTAAGCAGTGTTGTCGAGCAGCAAATCAGCGTATCGGATATCGATATCCAACTGAATCTGCTTCGGGCGCAACGCGCACGGACCGGTTCGACCATCGTTGACTTACGTTGGAGCGGTGCCTTAACTGGCCTTGATTTATACCGTGACGGCGTCAAAGTCGGTGTTATCGATAACTCAGGTAAATATCGTGATCGGTTTAACTCAACTGCAGCGACCAGCACTTACAAAGTATGCCACACCGGTACTGATGAGTGTTCAAACGAATTAGTGGTTCGTTTCTAAACTAGGTTACTGACATGTGTTGGCCTCCATTTCTCAGGGTGAATGATTCACCTTGTTAAACGGTCAAACCACTACAACACCTCGCCTTGTGCGAGGTGTTTTTTTTCGTGTACGCCTAGAATTTCAGTAAAAAAATCGAACGCCCGACCTATCATCACCTATTTGCGATGACAAATTGCACCATAACGACCATAAACTGCTAATATCGCTGCTCGAGTTTGCCGCTCACACCGTATACCCAAGGTGATGGCCTGTTCATAACCCTCATGGCCATAGTGTTGTCGTACATATGATTTGTTATTAGGTAGTCACGTCCATGCAGGTTATTCATCACATTGAGCAGCAGCTCCAGCAGGTTATCTTAGGAAAACCCACACAAATTCGTTTAGCACTAACCTGTCTACTGGCGCAGGGGCATTTACTGCTGGAAGATTTACCCGGCATGGGCAAAACCACCCTAGCCCATAGTCTTGTCACCACACTTGGCCTCGCCTACCGACGGGTGCAATTTACCAATGATATGCTGCCGGCCGACGTCACTGGCTTTAGAATGTATGATCCGCAGCAACAAGAATTCCGTCTGCAACCCGGGCCAGTGTTCACCCAAGTGTTACTGGCGGATGAAATCAACCGGGCAAGTCCGAAAACGCAAAGCGCCCTGCTTGAAGTTATGGAAGAGCGTCAGGTCACCATCGATGGTGAAACGCTTGCGATACCCGCACCTTTTTTTGTGATTGCGACACAAAATCCGAGCTTTCAAAGTGGTACCCATAGCCTGCCTGAATCGCAATTGGACAGGTTTTTAATGCGTTTGTCGCTTGGGTTCCCCACGCGGGATGCCGAATTACAATTGTTGAAACGGCCGCCCCAAGATGATCGGTCTCAGCAACATCATTTAAAACCGTTGCTTAACCCAGATTCACTGCGCCAATTACAACAACAGGTGCACCTTGTTCACACCAGTGACGCACTGTTGCATTATATGTTGGATCTTATTCATGCCAGCCGCCAGCACAACGACATGCATCCATTATCGCCGCGGGCCAGTGTCGCGTTGTTAAAAGCAACACGTGCCTATGCCTTACTTGATGGTCGTGATTATGCGACTGCCAATGATGTTCAAGCCGTTTTCTCAGCAGTGTGCGAGCATCGATTACAAGGCGCGCAGCACCATGCACAAGCGTACAGTGTTCGACTATTGCAACAAGTCCCATGCACAATATAGCGCAGCATGGGTGCATCTTAGCTACGTTTTCGATGCACCCATCGACAAAGTTCAGCTAGGTTTTCACGCCATGTCAGCAACCAACAATACATCTTCCCAAACCAGCTTAGCGAGCAAACCCTCATGGTTTTCACAGCGGTTAGACCGCTTTTTTGCCAAACGACAGCCCCGTGCCGAACAGGTGCAACTTCGGCAAAAAACATTGCTGATCCTGCCTAGTCGTTTTGGTATGGCCATGCTGATGTTAGTGATTCTGCTTTATGTTCTTGGCAGTAACTATCAAAATAATCTAATTATTTTACTGTCATTTTTTTTACTGTCGCTCATCATGGGCAGCTGCTGGTTTTCGTTTCGCCAGCTTCATGGCGTAACACTCAGCGCCGGACCAACCATCCGAGGCTTTGCGGATGAAGCCCTGACAGGTTATATCGTTCTCGACCAGGGGGCTGTAAGACGGCTTGGCATTAGCTTAACCTGTGATGGACAGCACATTAATTTAGAGGCTTATGAGGCGCTGCGGGTCGAACCTTCCGCGCCGCCAAATCGTTCTCACCTGATGCCGCCACTACAGATCCCTTTACAGTTCCCTGCATCGTCGAGAGGCTTGTATTCATTGTCGAAAATCATCATTGCCTCACACGCACCTTTTGGCTTGGTGCGCTGTTGGAGCCAGGTAGAATTACAACAACAGATCTGGCGCTATCCTGCACGGCGCTCACCAACGCGTCGCGCTGAAGCCCAAAGTCAAGACGCAGATGTGCCTGATCAAATTCAAGCCTATACCGCCGGCGCCCCCCTCAAACAAATGGTATGGAAACGTCTTGCACAGATGCCAGATCGACCTTTAGTTCGAGTATTTTCCGGCGAGCAACAACCCCATGATGAACTGTGGTTAAGCGTAGATGCTCCACAAGGCCCAGAACGCGAACAGCAGCTTAGTCAGTTATGTGAGCTTATAGGTTCCATGCCGAATGAACAGCGCTTCGGTCTGCGGACGCCAAGCCATGAATTGCCCGTGAGTCATGGCCAACACCATCAACAACGTGCATTGGAGTATCTCAGCCTATGCCCATAGTCGCTACCTTCTGCCGCGACAGTTTAGTTTTGCAAGCCATCCTACTTTGGGTATTTTTCCCAGCCATGACGTTATGGAGTTTTGGTTTACTTGCATTACTGTGGTTACTCGGTCTGCAACGCTATCTGAAACACACGCCGGCTTACACACCGTTTTGGATAAACGTGATCAATGTGGTTTTTTTAGTGGCACTTGGGCTTGGTTTTGCCGAACTTGGCGTAGTGAACTTGATGTTCCATCTACTGCTACTAGCTTTACAACTCCGCTGGTTAGGATTGCCGTACCAGTCAAAGCAGCCTCCAGTTCAAGCTAAAAATAGCGCTGTGAAAAGTCATTACGCAGGCCCATCATCGGTCGAACCCACGTCATTGCCTACCAAACCTGAATCGACGCCCCAAGCACGTAATGATGCGTTGCAACTGGTGTGGGTGCAGATGTTTTTACTGGCGTGTAGTTTCATCTTGCATCAAAGCTTGCTCCATGCCTTACCCATCTTTGCCCTCATTGTGTTTAATTGTTTCATCATGATGCGCCTTTTTGTCAAAGCTCCACTCCTGCCCAGCTTTATGCGCAGCATGGTGTGGGTTATCCCCATCACAGCGCTGCTGTTTTTGGCACTACCTCGGTTGCCGCAATTTTGGAAAATTCCTGATGCTCGTCAAGCCAGCACCGGGCTTTCCGATGAGATTGCCGCTGGTAGTATTGAGAAATTAGTCCAATCGGATGAGTTGGCGTTTCGGGTTAATTTTACAGGTGCGGCCGCCAGCGCTGAACAGCTGTATTGGCGGGTAAAAGTCTATGAGCAATATGATGGGCAGCGCTGGATCAGTCGAAAACGACTTGCCACCGATATCACGCAGGAGTTACCGATTCAAGGCACACCTGGGGCACTGAGTTGGCAATACCAAGTGATCATGGAACCTAGTTTTAACAATGATTTACCTGTACTTGCCATGAGTGCAAGTACCGACCAACAAAGTATTCGGCATTTGTTTCAATTACAACGCGCCACACGTTTGATTGCGAAAACCTCTGCCTTTTCCTTTTACTCTGCTGCGGGCCCTGTGCCCAACAGTCCCCAAGTTCCTCTCGAGCGATTTTTACAACTGCCGGATTCCAACCAAAAAACCCGTGCGTTGGCGCGCGAGCTCTGGGCAAGCCTGTCGACCGAAACTTCAAACGCGCTACCACAGAAAAACAAAACTGCCATTGCACTCAGTGCACTGACCGATCCAGCGCAAACGCCGCCAGCGTTGCCGGTTGCCACGGCGATGGTTGAGGCCATTACCGAGTATCTTCGCAGCAATGGCTATCGCTATAGCCTCTCACCTGGTGTTATGCCGGTCGACGAATTCGATACCTTGTTATTTTCCCGTAAAGCCGGTTTTTGCAGTCATTATGCCGGTGCAGCCACTATCATGCTGCGCAGTGTCGGCATACCCGCCAGAGTTGTGGGTGGTTATCTTGGTGGCAGGTGGCAAGATCAAGGCCGTTATCTTGAGGTGTTACAACGCGATGCACATGCATGGGTGGAATATTATGCTGACGGCCAATGGCATGCGTACGACCCAACCCTTAGTGTTGCACCCGATCGGTTGTATGCCCCGCTCGATGAACTCACCAACGCAGAAGGACTGGACGTGTTAGCGGCTCCGGCATTGGCTGCAGTCCCATGGTTGTTAGCATTGCAACAGCACATGCAGAATTTGGATTATTACTGGACCATATGGTTCTTAAATTTTGACAATACGCAGCAACAGCAGTTTTGGCAAACATTAAAAGACCTATTTCGCCAGTGGTGGCAAGAGGTATCGCTGCTGAGCATGCTAAGCGGGCTGTGTGTTGTGATCGTCGCCCTTTTTGCCTTGACCTGGAAATTTTGGTGGCATCATCTAAAGCGAACATGGCAGGCCCATGATGACAAACCTCTTGGAATCATGCTTTGTGAACAATTAGCCATCATTTTACAGATAGCACCAAAACCGCAGCCACAATCGGTATTGCACTATCTACAGCATTGCCAGGCTGAGTGCGCTCAGCGTGGCGGTTCCGCTGAGTGTGCGCAGATTTTTCATACGCTGATCCAAAGCTATCAAGGTTGGCAATATCAAGCCTTATCCGAGGCTGCAAAACAACAAGAAGCGAAGCAACTACGCAAGCACTTACGCAAGCAGCTCCGGCGGTTAAAAACGCATGTCGCTACCATGAACAAGGTGAACAGCTCAAGGCAACCTTGATTCGCTAAAGGCTTGAGTCGTTGAGGCGATGTTAGCGGTAGAAAGGCGCTAACATCGCAAGAGGAGTACAGTTGTAAACTGCCGCCAATGTCACGAACTGACGACGATGAATTGCGGTTGCCTGGGGGCCATATTAACTCAGGTAGCATGACCTTCGTATGATCTCCTATCGTCGGCTGCCCAAAACAATCAGTTCATGACTTAAATGGCAATGGTTTAGTTAGGATTTAAGGATGTGAACCGCTGCCTGTACGTGCTCCGCACAAACTCGCCCTAAATCAGTGAGGTAACCCCCATCGACTTGCGTGATCAGTCCTTTTTCAAACAAACGTTTGATCGCCGCCGCGTGGCTTGGATCGGCATTTTTATGCGCTTTGATGCCTTCCAAGCTGGTATCAAGGTTAAACAGGGCTAAAATCGCCATTTCGGCATGAATTTCTGGCGCAACACTCATAGCTATCCCTCTGATTATTATTAGCCTTTTCAAGATAGCTTAGTTTTACGAAGGCGCACTAGCCTTGGTAAAAATAATCCTGTAAAAACATAAGGCCTACCGTGTAGGCCTTATGTGTATATCGTGTTGTCACACTTAGTTAGTTTTGAGCTGGGGTATTTTCAGCAAAATACTCATGGCTATCTGCGTTGATGATGGCCTGTGTCGGACTACTTTTGGCCAAAGATTTTGCCCCCGCTTGCCCATAAGCAATATCATCAGTCCCGGCAACTACAGTGAAATGACTTAATTCATGCACAATAGTCCCTGCTTTTGAATCAGTACCGGTATTGGCTGCGGACCAGAACGCATTACATAAATAAACTTTATAGGGTTGGTTTGGATAGACATAGGCAAAGTACGAATCGGTGCAGCCACAATCAAACTGCAGCGCTTGGTTTTGCAGTGCACTGCTGATTTTACTAAAGTTTGTGGTCACCTTACTCCAGCGGGTACTGGTGTAGCTACCAAACCAGGTCTTGTAGCGCACAGAATTGGCTCGGGTAGCCACCGGGTAGTTATTCAAATAACTGACTGAGTTACTGGCATAGGTTTTTGCTGATCCTAACGCCGTGGCGATGCTGGTGCGGCGACTACTACTGCAGTTTGCCGCATAAGATACCGATCCCGCCAAAGGTGTTGCCAAACTCTGCACCGTTTCCGTCCGTAAACTCGGATCTACCTCAATTTGTGCAAAGACGGCGGCAGAATTTAGCTCTGCAACGGGCTGCGCAACAGCGGTTTGCTGCAACGTGGCTAAGGCGGCAGCCGACAATTTAGCTGGTTGCCCAAATAACGCCAGGGATTTGACATGGTATTGGATCTGATAATTTCCACTCACTGGCAGATCATATAAGCTGGTTAACTCTACGGTAAATTGCACTCGCTGACCCGGTTGAAGCAGCAAATAATCCGCTTTGGTCGGCGCGGCACGTTTGATGTGCATGCCGGTATAAGGGGCATCGACCCCATTGACGGTGATATCAAATAAATCTTCTTTTACCCCGCCCTCTGGCGTGTACCATTTCAGCAGTGGTTGAGTTGTATTGCTGGTATTGGTAAATGTCACTTGAACAGGCACGTCATGGCTGGCACTAAAGGTGCTTTGTGGCATGCTTAATTCTACGTTGATACCTTGCGCCATAGCCGCATGAGAAACTGCCGTGATACTGCAACATGCAGCCACGGATGTTGCCAATAAAGTGCGATGGAAGCGCGTTTTTGCGAATGAAAATTTCATAAATGTTCCTAGAGCATGTTCGATTGTTATTATGAAGGTCGAGTGCTGTGTTGCCATGGCCGATCTGAAAAAGCCGATACGCAAGACGACATCACAACATTCGGATCCGCATTACATTGAGGTTGAGCCTCAATCCCCATCGCTTCGCTCTGCGCCAATCCAACCAACAGCATGACTACGGTATCCAAGGTCGCCTAAACTGGAGCAGGTTGTCCCACCCAGAAAACGACAAGAGTAGACCGCAACAGATAGGGATAACGCGTTAATGAGCAACCGCGACAGAAGCCGTTCCAGTAAGCGCTTAATAAACAATCAGCTCAAGTCGAAATAAAATTCATCACAAAAATATCATATATCTCTAATGCAGTGATAAGCCATAGGACCTGATGCCCAGATCCAGACAGGCTCCAAGCTTAAGTACATGATAAAAATATTGTTTTACATGATGTGGCATGACTCACCAAGGTTTAGCCACCTAACTGATGTTGATATCAATGGAAGTCCAAAAGATATAAGCAAGGGTGGTTCATCTAGAGCCGCGCGTTATATCTGATCGCTCTGACCTTATGATGGCACCGTCAATATTTTGAAATGCAGCCAAGAAGTACAGCTATTGAGTGCGACTATGAGGTACAGGCATGAGAGATGGCGCAGGGTGTGGGATGAGAAACAAACACAGAACAACCACAGCATTACCATGGTAAATAACGCTGTGGAACTACGAAAAAAGTAGAGTGTTAGTTGGTATTGCTATTAAGTTCTGCGTCCTGCCAGAATTTGGTGCCTTTAATCGTCGCTTGTAATGCCAAACCTGCTTCCGTCAGCTGATAAATGGTTATATTATCAACGGTGATCTCACCACCAATCGCATCGCCTTTGTCATTGGCCTTGGCCGCTGCATCCAGTTGACCACCAAAGGCCCAGCCCTGCTCCACAAACCGCTTCAAACTTTCATGGGTATGGAAGACAAACACCAAGCGATAATCTTTGGCGCCAAGGCCCAACCCCAAACCAACTTCACCCATTTTCATGTAGGTCACTTGGCCATTATTGGCATGAACGACCCCATAGCCACCACCGGCACTGGCAAATAATAAATTTAAATTGGCATTACTAAACACCGCGTAACCGGCGGCTCGCTCAATACTATCCGCGGCGTAGGGCTTGGTTTTATAGAGATTGTTTAGCGTTTGGCTACGCATTTCTTCTATCGCTTGCCGCTGCTGATTTAACGATTTTCCGCTGTGACTAGCACAGGCTGAAACCACCAACAAGACAGCTGTAAGTAAGCCAACACGGATCTGACGCAATCTAAGCAACGATAGCATGAAAATTCCTTTACGCATGTTCTGACTGGGGTTGATGCACGGCCCTCACAAGGCAATACAGCACTAGTACAGCTCTGCAACGTCGAGCCACTGCACACAAACCAAGTAAAA
>Ga0075154_10000107_pt1 | contig 66848 bp, 55 predicted proteins | sample JI71714BDNA_FD_70965 | JGI IMG/M metagenome (GOLD analysis project Ga0075154, IMG submission 70965) | Wastewater effluent complex algal communities from Wisconsin, to seasonally profile nutrient transformation and Carbon sequestration -... | ecosystem: Engineered > WWTP > Effluent > Algae... | reverse complement strand
TGGGGCTAAAACCAAGGTCTGTCGCCAATTCGCCGGTACCAGGACTACTGCAGGTGTTTACTGACCGCGGTTTGTTTTTTGCGAGTGCCGATGGTCAATATCTCATCCAGGGCGAAGTCTTTGATCTGAACAATAAAGTTCATGTGAATGAAGAAGTCATGAAGCCAATGCGCCAGCAAGGTGTCAAGCAAATGACCGCGTCCGCGATCGAGTACAAAGCGAAAGATGAAAAGTTTGTTGTGACCATCTTTACCGATACCGACTGTGGCTATTGCCGCAAGCTGCACAACGAAATGCAGGACTATTTAAATGCCGGCATCACGGTGCGCTATCTGGCGTACCCGCGTGGTGGAGAAAACAGCCAAACTTTCAGGACCTTAGAATCAATCTGGTGTTCAAAAGACAAGCAAGGTGCCATGGATAAAGCCAAAGCGGGCGGTGAAGTATCTGTCGCAAAATGCGGGAACGATGTGGCGGCACAATATCAACTAGGCCAAAGCTTTGGCATTAGTGGTACGCCGGCTTTGGTGTTACCGGATGGTACTTTAATCCCGGGCTATCAACCGGCCGCTGCTTTAGCCGCTGCGCTGACACAACTGGCTAAACGATAAGCCTGATGACCCTGAGCAAAACTTTGCAAGTCAGGCCGGTGGTCGCACCGGCCGCTTTTTCGTTGCCGGTGCATCCGGTGTTGCAACGCCTGTATGCGCACCGCGGGTTGGCCGATGCCAATGAGCTTGGACGCAGCGCGCAGCAATTATTACCTTACCAGCTGCTCAAAGGGATCCCTGAGGCAGTCGCATTGCTGTTGGACGCCCGGCAACTGCAACAACGTACTTTGATCGTCGGCGATTTTGACGCCGACGGTGCCACCAGTACCGCCACCTTACTGGCCGGTTTGCGGGCTTTGGGTTTTGCCAATGTCGATTTTTTGGTGCCAAACCGGTTTGAATATGGCTATGGCCTGTCGGTTGAAATGGCGGAGCTGGCGCTGCAGCATGGCGCCGAACTCATCGTCACCGTGGATAACGGCATTTCTGCCATTGAAGGCGTGGCGCGTGCTAAGGCGGCTGGTGTGCGGGTGCTGGTCACTGACCACCATTTAGCCGGTGCTGAACTGCCGGCAGCAGATGCTATCGTCAATCCCAATCAACCGGGCTGCGAATTCCCTAGTAAAGCGTTGGCTGGGGTTGGCGTGGCGTTTTACCTGCTGTTGGCCTTGCGGGCGGCGCTGCGTGAACAGGGCGCTTTTACAGAGATACCAGAGCCTAATCTGGCGGAATTGCTTGATTTGGTTGCACTCGGCACTGTCGCCGACGTGGTGCCGCTTGATCGTAACAACCGTATTTTGGTGCATCAGGGGTTGCAGCGTATTCGCAGCGGCAAAGTCCGCCCCGGCATTCAGGCGCTGATCGATGTGGCGAACCGCAAAGCGGCCAAGCTGACCGCTCAAGATTTTGGTTTCGCGCTGGCTCCGCGCCTAAACGCAGCCGGGCGACTGGATGATATGTCGATTGGCATCGCTTGTTTGTTATCACCTGATATCAATAACGCCCGTAGGCTGGCCGCAGAGCTCGATAGCCTGAATCTGGAACGGCGTGAAATTGAACAGGGCATGCAGACCGAGGCGATGGCGTTTTTACAACGTTTATCACTAAAAACCTCAGATCTGCCGGATTGCTTATGCTTGTACCAGAGCGACTGGCATCAGGGCGTGATCGGGATTCTGGCTGGCCGGGTCAAAGAAGCCTGGCACAGACCGGTGATTGCTTTTGCCCGTGGCGACAATGGTGAACTCAAAGGTTCGGCGCGCTCAGTGGCTGGTGTGCATATGCGCGACTTACTGGAGGCGGTCTCCACAGCAGAGCCAGGCCTGATTAAAAAATTTGGTGGCCATGCCATGGCTGCCGGTCTGACGATTGCGGAAGCGCAGTTTGACCTTTTTGTGCAGACGCTGGCCGCACAAGCCAGTCGTTTTATCCAGCCGGAGCATTTAACTGCGGTGGTCTACAGTGACGGTGAGTTACAACCACAAGAACTGGACCTCGAGCTTGCGCAATTGCTGCAAAATGCCGGTCCTTGGGGCCAGGCGTTTCCGGAACCGGTGTTTCACGGCCGTTTTAAGCTGGTGCAACAACGCTTACTCGCGGAAAAACATCTGAAAATGATGTTGCAGGGGGCGGACGGCAAGTTATTTGATGCGATTTGGTTTAATGCCGATGTCAAAAGCTGGCCAAACCCTCAGGTCCAGCAAGTCGAACTCGCGTATCAGCTGGACATTAACGAGTTTCGTGACCAGCAGAATCTGCAATTGCTGGTCCGCCATCTGTGGCCGGCCTGAACCGGCCAACAATAGTAACCGCAGCCATCCGGAACGCCGCAAAAGGCTGCACCTCCCGCTGAATTTTTGCTACAATCGGCGCCTATTTTTTCAGGCGCCTTGCAAAATCATGTTTGAAGTCAATCCAGTTTATAACAGTATCAAAGACTTAACTGAACGCACCAATGTGCTTCGGGGGTATCTTTGACTACGATGCAAAGAAAGAAAAGTTAGAAGAAGTCTCACGCGAGCTCGAAGACTCTGCGGTCTGGAATCATCCAGAGAAAGCGCAGGCGCTGGGTAAAGAGCGTTCGGCTCTCGAGCAAATCGTCAACACCATCGATAAACTGGACCAAGGCCTGGAAGACGTGGCTGGTTTAGTTGAACTGGCGGTTGAAGCGGAAGACGAAGAGACTTTTGTCGAAGCTCAGACTGAATTGGCTGACCTCGAAGCCCAGCTGGCGAAGCTTGAATTCCGCCGGATGTTCTCTGGCAAAAATGACTCCAATCATTGCTTCCTCGACATTCAGGCCGGTTCTGGCGGCACTGAAGCGCAGGACTGGGCCAGCATGCTGATGCGGATGTATCTGCGCTGGGGCGAAGCCAAAGGCTTTAGCCCTGAGCTGTATGAAGTTACCGATGGTGACGTCGCCGGTATCAAAGGCTGTACTATCCACTTCACCGGCGAATACGCCTATGGCTGGTTACGCACCGAAACCGGCGTACACCGCTTGGTTCGCAAGAGCCCGTTTGATTCGGGCAACCGTCGCCATACCTCATTTGCTTCGGTGTTTGTGTCGCCGGAAATCGACGACGATATCGAAATCGAAATTAACCCGGCAGATCTGCGTATCGATACTTACCGCGCCTCAGGTGCCGGTGGTCAGCACGTAAACCGGACCGATTCTGCGGTGCGGATCACCCACATTCCGACCAATATCGTGGTGCAGTGTCAGAACGACCGTTCCCAGCACAAAAACCGCGACAACGCCTTTAAGCAATTACGCGCCAAACTCTATGAGTTTGAATTGCAAAAGCAAAATGCCGAAAAACAAGCACTGGAAGACACCAAGTCAGATATCGGCTGGGGCAGTCAGATCCGCTCTTACGTGCTCGATGACTCGCGCATCAAAGATTTGCGTACCGGTGTCGAAACCCGGAATACCCAGTCGGTGCTGGACGGGGATTTGGACAAATTTATCGAAGCCAGCTTAAAAGCCGGTTTATAAAACATCGTTTACCCAAAACAATTGAAGTTGCAGCGCGACGACCAGAGAACGAGACCCCATGAGCATAGTTTACTATGTGATTGGGTCGGGCTGGCGCTCCAGCGAGTGAACGCAGGCAACAAAGCTGCGGCTTCAAGTGTGAAGGGTACTAAAGCTTATTATCAGGAACTGAATATGTCTGAACAGAACAATCCAATTGAAGAACATCAGGACGTCAATAAGCTGATCGCCGAGCGAAAACATAAGCTGGCTGCATTACGCGAGCAGGGTAATCCATTCCCGAACGATTTTCGCCGTGATGCCACGTCAGAGCAGATCCTGGCGCAGTATGATCACCTGAGCAAAGAAGAGCTGGAAGAGAAAAAAATCCGCGTCACTGTGGCCGGCCGCATGATGCTGCGCCGCATTATGGGTAAAGCCAGTTTCACCACCATTCAAGATGTTGGCGGCAAAATCCAGCTGTATGTCGCCCGCGACAGTCTGGCGGAAAATGTCTACAACGAAGGCTTCAAAAAGTGGGACTTGGGTGACATCGTCGGTGGTAGCGGCACGCTGTTCAAAACCCAGACCGGTGAATTGACCGTTTGGCTGGATGAAATCCGTTTATTGACCAAAGCACTGCGCCCACTGCCGGACAAATTCCACGGTTTAACTGACCAGGAAGCCTGTTACCGTCAGCGTTATCTCGACCTGATTGTCAACGAGCAGTCGCGTAAAACTTTCTTAATCCGTTCAAAAACAGTGGCCTACATTCGCCAGTTTTTTAACAGCAAAGGCTTCTTAGAAGTCGAAACCCCAATGCTGCAAAGCATCCCGGGTGGCGCTTCGGCTCGTCCGTTTGAGACGCACCACAATGCGCTTGATATGCAAATGTTCCTGCGTATTGCGCCAGAGCTGTATTTAAAACGGCTGGTAGTCGGTGGCTTTGAAAAAGTATTTGAGCTGAACCGTAACTTCCGTAACGAAGGCGTATCGACGCGGCACAACCCAGAATTCACCATGCTGGAATTCTACTGGGCTTATGCCGATTTCAATGACCTGATGGACCTGACCGAGGAACTGTTCCGTGGTTTGGCGCAGTCGGTACTGGGTACCACTGAAGTGCCATATCAGGGCCATATGTTCGACTTCGGCAAGCCGTTCGCGCGCATGTCAGTGACTGAATCTATTCTGCATTACAACCCTGAAGTGAAGCTGGAGCAGCTCACCACGCGTGAAGCGGTGGCGACACTGGCGAAGTCTTTAGGCATTGAAGTGAAAGCTAACTACGGTCATGGCCGTATCCTGATGGAAGTGTTTGATGAGCTGGTCGAAACCAAGCTGTTACAACCGACTTTCATCACTGAATACCCAGCCGAGATTTCACCACTGGCGCGCCGCAACGACGATAACCCAGAGATCACTGACCGCTTTGAATTCTTCATCGGTGGCCGTGAACTGGGTAACGGCTTTAGCGAGCTGAACGACGCCGAAGATCAGGCTGAACGTTTCCGTGAGCAAGTGGCACAGAAAGAAGCCGGTGACGACGAAGCCATGTACTACGACGAAGATTTCGTCACTGCACTGGAACACGGTTTACCACCAACCGCAGGCCAGGGCATTGGTATCGATCGCCTGGTGATGTTACTGGCCGACGCGCCAAGCATCCGCGACGTGATCCTGTTCCCGCACATGCGTCACACCGATAAACACGGCAGCTAAGCTGTTGATTTGATGAAAAAACCACCTGCGGGTGGTTTTTTTATGCGCGCCGGTTATGGCTATTGGTGATTAGCTATGCCTGTAGACCGCTAAAAGCATCAAACGGCTGTATCGTGGCAAATCCACCATCGCCACCACTGCGTTCGCCCGTTCGCGCCTCCCGCGCTCACTCTTAACCGCTCACTCCGCGGCTGCCGATGTTGGATTTGTTGGCGTTTGGCAACAGCCGCTTTGAGGTAATAGTGGAAAGCGTTGGACGATGGCTGTCCTGTTATTTCGCCGAGGTATGGTTAAGCAGCTTTACTAGAAAGCACTTAGTTTTCGGATATACCTGTGTAAAATTGGATGTGTCTATTTCAGGGAGGGGTTATGGGTGAAACTTGTATTAGGATAATCATTTTTGTGGCCTTGGTCTTGTTAGTCATCTGGTACAGCAATAAATGGTTTAAGAAAAAGCAAAGTTTGGTTGTAGGTCGCACACGGAGCAAGTGGAGGCGTTTATGTAAGGAGACGTCATTTGATGGCCGAAGCATCGCCAGTCAAAGGCTGGACTCGCGTAACTTGTTCAAGCTAGTTCGTATTATTTCAATTCCGATAGGTGTCTTGCTGGCTGCGTACATATCAAACTTTGCCTTCAACCTGCCAAGTTCAGAGCCGGAGCAATGGGGCCAAATGGGCGACTTCTTCGGTGGTATGCTCAACCCGATACTGGCCTGTGCTTCGTTCATCGCGCTGCTTTATACGATTCGGATTCAGTCGGAAGAGTTGCGGTTGACCAGAGAAGAGTTTGCTAAGTCCAGCAAGGCTCAAGAGGATATAGCAAATACGGCAAAAGAGGAGCTAGAGGTTGCTAAGGCAAGTTATCAATCTCAGAAGGATCTGCAGTTTGCACTGCCATTTTTTGATATCTGTCAGAAGCGGATCGCAAACTGTGAGTCAGTGTTAGGTAAAAAAGCAGTTGTGCCTCATTACGGGCATGACCCTGAGGAAAAAAGTTGGTTGGAGTTTGTTGCTGCAAAAGCCTACAAGAAAATTCCATCAGATTACAAAAGCCAGCTAAGTAGTTTGACAATGGCTAACCACGATAAAATGTTTATTGCTGAGTCACTTAAGATTTTAGGTTTTGTTTCTGATGACTTCCAAGACGCATGGAATGCTATCGCTAATGTCGACGGGATGATGAAATCACCAGATTTGGAGCAAATGAAAAGCCGAATGATTGGCCTTGTCTTAACAAGGCTCGCTAAAGTCGCATACATATTGCATATAACTGGAGTCAGAGAATTCCAAGAAGTTCAAGATAATTGGTGTATGCAGAATGACTATCTAATGGACGAGTTCAGGACGCAGTTAAAACGCATCTATGACACGGCTTGACACTCCCGAAATTAACCCGAGACACCCATAGATTCATCCGAACTATGGGTGTTCCTTTTTAGGCCCTGTCACAATGTCCGCAACAGCAGCAAAGCGGACATTTCATTTTTACAAAAAGAACAGCTCTTTAGGTCCGCAATTCGATCAAAGCTACAATTTCCGAAACTCGAACAAAGCCAACACCGGCAGCCGCGGAGTGAGCGATCAAGAGTGAGCGCGGGAGGCGCGAACGGGCGAACGTAGTGGTGGCGGTGCTGGCTTTGCCTCGACAAATCGCCATTCGCTCAAAGCCGCTAGACCACCCCCTCAACAAACCGTTTTTTCGCTGACAACCAATCAAACGTCTACACCAAACCCTGCATCAATAAATGCCGATTATCAGCAAATTGCGAATAAGAGTAATTACTATTTGCAAATGAGAATAAATCTCGATAGCATGTCGCCCGAAAACTAAAGATGCCGTACCGGCTGTATGAAAAGGGACCTGACGATGTCATTTATTCACTCGAAAAAACATAACCAACCTTATCCAGCAGCGCTGGCCTCGGCGCTGCTGCTGGCAATGCCGGCTGCTTACGCGCAGGACACAGGTAAACTCGCTGAAGTGGAAGTGAAAGGTAGCGCGATATCGACTGAGCTGATTGCTGAAAAGGCCAGCTCAGCCAAGCAGGTGAAGCCGCTGGTGGATACGCCGCAAACCATTGTGGTGCTGAAAAAAGAACTGTTCCAGCAACAGCAAGCCAATACCTTGTCAGAGACGCTGCGCAATACGCCGGGTATTACCATGCTGATGGGCGAGAACGGTAACACCGCGACCGGTGATTCGATTTTTATGCGTGGTTTTGATACACAAAGCAGCATTTATGTCGACGGGATCCGCGACCTGGGCACTATCAGCCGGGATACCTTTAACACTGAACAAGTCGAAATTGCCAAAGGCCCAGCGGGCGTTGATAACGGCCGGGGTGCATCTTCCGGTTATATCAATATGAGCAGTAAAACCGCGACGCTGGATAGTTTTATCACCGGCAGCGCGACCATTGGTTCAGGCTCGCATAAGCGTGTTAGTGCTGACGTGAATCAGGCGCTGGCTATCGAAAATGCGGCCATTCGCGTCAATTTATTGCGCCAAGACAGTGGGGTGCCTGGGCGTGACGTCGTTGAAAACAACATCAGCGGCCTCGCCACCTCGTTAGCCTTTGGCCTGAATACGGCCACCCGCACCACGCTGAATCTGTTGCATGTGCAGCAGGACAATATCCCGGACGGCGGCGTGCCGACTATCGGCCTCGAAGGTTTTTACAGTGCGGCAATTGCCACCGCATTCCCGAATAATACGGCGCCGGCTTTTGGTAAAGTCGACCGCGAAAGCTTCTACGGTAGCAAAAACGACTTTGACCACGTGGTTGCCGACATGCTGACGCTGCGTATTGAACATGATTTTGCTGACAACGTGAAGCTGCAGAATACCAGCCGTTACGGCGTGTCGTCGCAAGACTATATCCTGACCGGCACCAACACTGGCAATGGCATCACGGTTCCAGCTGCGACCAAAAATGATTTGAACACCTGGTCAGTGAACCGTAACCGCCAGGGCAAAGAGCAGCAAAACCAGCTGTTGATTAACCAAACCAACCTGAATGCCACGTTGCAACAAGGCAGTCTGACACACAATATTGCCTCTGGTATTGAATTTAGTTTTGAAAGCCAGCTGAACTACACGTTAGGCCTGCCAACCGGCACGACGCAGGTCAACGCCAATTTGTACAACCCGTCGACCGCTGACGTGTTTGTATTACCAGTTCGCACCGGCGCGAAAACCGACGGCAGTACCAGTACGGCGGCTCTCTATCTGCTGGATACCATTGATTTGAATGCACAATGGCAAGTCAGCGCCGGCCTGCGTGCCGAGCACTACAATACCGATACCAACTTCATCACTGTGCAGGCGGCAGCGACGCCACAGACCATCCCTGTCGGGACGCTCATCGGATCTGAAGCACGGAAATCAGACAATTTGCTGAGCTACAAGGTCGGTACCACTTATAAACCAGCGGAAAATGGCTCTGTGTATCTGTCTTATGCCACGTCGCAATTGCCACCGGGCGGCACCAACTTCTCGCTAAGCACTGCTGCAACGAACCAGAATAATCCGATGCTGGCGCCACAAAAAGGCAGCAATTTGGAGTTGGGCACCAAATGGCAGTTATTGGACAAAAACCTGTTCGCCACCGCGGCGTTGTTTGAAACGGTCAATAAAAACGAGTTGGTACGCGACGACCTGAATACTTATCTGCCGGTCGGCGAGAAAACCGTGCGCGGTCTTGAGCTGGCGCTGGTTGGTTCTCCGTTGCAAAACTTTGAATTGAACGCCGGCATCGCGCTGATGAACCCCAAAATCACCCGCGGTTCCTTGTACAACGTTACGCCAACCAATGGGGGCTTAATCCAGTGGACGCCAAAAACCACCTTTACGGTGTGGGGCACTTATACACTGGAAAAACTGAAACTGGGTGGCGGTGCGCGCTATATGGATTCGGTGGCCCGTTCCAACACGACCAATCTGGTTGCCGCGACGAACTCCATGTTAGAAGTGCCGGATTATTGGGTGGTGGATGCGATGGCGACTTATGAAGTAAATCCAGCCGTGACAGTCCAGTTCAACCTGTACAACCTGCTGGACGAAGAATACGTGCAGTCGCTGAATAACGGCGGTGGTCGTTATCACCAGGGCGCACTGCGTTCGGCCAAGCTCGGTGTGAATGTTGCGTTTTAATCCGACCGAAGTTAAATAGTACAGAGGCAGACCGGTGGGCTGCCTTTTCCATTGAGGTGCTTGATGTTATTACATATTCCCGCCGTTCTGACCAAAGCTGAAGTGGCAGAATTCCGCCGTTTACTGGCACAAAGTGATTGGGCCGATGGCCGTGCCACTGTCGGGCCACAAGGTGCTTTGGTTAAGCACAATCGCCAGTTACCGGTCGACAGCCCGTTGGCGCGCGAGCTGGGCGCGCTGATTTTACAGCGCTTGTATCAGCACCCGCAGTTTTTGTCGGCCGCGTTGCCACTTCGCACGGTGCCGCCGCTGTTTAACGCTTACCAAGGGGGTGAGCACTATGGTCTGCATGTCGACGGCGCCGTGCGGATTTTACCGGGCAGCACTTTAAGTTTGCGCACAGATGTATCGTCGACGCTGTTCTTATCGGAACCGGACGAATACGACGGTGGCGAACTGCAGGTCATCGACACGTACGGTGAGCATCAGGTCAAACTGCCAGCCGGTGATCTGATTTTGTATCCGTCGACCAGTCTGCATCAGGTGCTGCCGGTGACCCGTGGTGAGCGGGTTTGCAGCTTTTTCTGGAGCCAAAGCCAAATTCGTGACGACGCCAAACGCGCGTTGTTGTATTCGCTCGACCAGCAAATTCAAAGCCTGCGTCAGCAATTGGGTGACAGCAGCGAAGTGTTGGCGCTGACCGGGCACTATCATAATCTGCTGAGAATGTGGGCCGAGTTATAAAGGACGCTGAAATATTCGACACAATTTGTAAAGGAATTTAACTGGGCGTAAATAAATTCGTTTGGCATGCTGGAGCGGTCTTACTTCGCCAGGAACCGAGCGGCCATGCTAAAAATTACAAATTTATCCAAAACTTACGATAACGGCGTTAAAGCGCTGCAAGATGTTAACTTAACCATCCCGAAGGGCATGTATGGATTACTCGGGCCAAACGGCGCCGGCAAATCCAGTCTGATGCGCACTATCGCGACCTTACAGGCCGCGGATAGCGGCAGCATTCAGTTTGGTGATATCGATGTGTTAAAAGATCCGAACGCGCTGCGCCGTACGCTGGGCTATTTACCGCAGGACTTTCAGGTCTATCCGCGGATCAGCGCCTTTGATTTGCTGGAACATCTGGCGGTTTTAAAAGGCCTAAACGAGAAAAAATCCCGCCGCGACACTGTGGAAGCCTTGTTAGCCCACACCAACCTATTTCAGCACAAAGACAAAGCAGTCAGCAGTTTCTCCGGTGGCATGCGCCAGCGTTTTGGCATTGCGCAGGCACTTTTGGGTGACCCGCAACTACTGATTGTCGATGAACCGACTGCAGGCCTCGACCCGGAAGAGCGGAATCGTTTCCATAACCTGTTAGTTAGCCTTGGCGAAGACAAAGTGATTATTCTGTCGACGCATATTGTCGACGACGTGGCTGAGCTCTGTCCGCAAATGGCGGTGTTAGCTGGCGGCCAAATTTTGTTGACCGGCAATCCGCTGCAACTCGTGGATGAACTCAAAGGTCAGGTCTGGACCAAAACGGTTAGTCAAGCCGAGGCTCTGGAGTTAGAGCAGCAACTACCCGTGATCTCAAAGCGGCTGTTTGCCGGCCGCACTGTACTGAATGTATTTGCCATCAACCAGCCAGCAGGATTTAGTCCTTGTGCCGCCAATCTGGAAGATGTGTATTTCTCTTGTTTGCATCAGGCGCGTCAGCGTCAGTCTGCGTGAGGACACCACCATGTTTCTGCAGATGATTCGGTTTGAATGGCGCTATTACCAGCGCCAGCCGTCGTTTTATGTCACGTCCTTGTTGTTCTTTTTGCTGGCTTTTTTTGCCACGGCATCAGACAACGTACAAATCGGTGGCGGTGGCGAGATTTGGGGAAATGGGCCTTTTGCCATTACCCGGACTATCACCACTATGTTGATTTTTTCGATGTTTCTGGTGGTGAATTTTGTCAGCAGCACCGCGCTGCGTAACCATGCCAGTTTGATGGAAGAACTGGTGTGCACTAAGCCTGTGCCGCCTTTGTCATACCAGCTCGGCCGCTTTGTTGGTGCCTATTTGGTGTTGGTAACTGTGTTTGCGATGGTCCCGCTTGGCACTTTATTAGGCTCTTTGATGCCTTGGGTCGACCAGGCCCGGTTTGGCCCAACCGTCCTCAGTTATTACGTCGATGCTTACCTGATTTTCGCGCTGCCATCATTGTTTGTGCTGTCAGCCCTGTTCTACACCATCGCCAGTAAGTTCAAGTCGATGCAGGCGATGTATCTGGTGGCTGTGGTGGTCTTTGTGCTGTATCTGGTGGCTGGTAGTTTTGCCCAAGCGCCGGAGTACCGCACCATAGCCGCGCTGCTGGACCCTTTTGGTTTGCGCTCTTTTGCTGATGTGTCACGGTATTGGACTATCGTTGAGAAGAATACTCTGAGCATCAGTTTCAGTGGTGTATTGCTGCAAAATCGCTTGGTATGGCTGGCGGTTGGTGTGGCGCTACTGGCGTTGTTTGGTGGTTTGTTCAAACCGCTGGCGCTGACCCCGAAGGCCCGGGTCGGGAAAGTAAAAGCGGCGAAGGCAACGCCGGTGTTTGCGATCAGTGCGCTACAAACCAAAGCGCAACAACCATCTGCACTGGCGCAGTTCTGGACGCGGCTGCGTTTTGAGTTAAAACAGGTGGTGTTCAGCGCGCCGTTTTTTATGTTGCTGCTGATTTGTATCTTTAATTTGCTAGCACCTTTATTTGCGCCGCAGCGCTTTTACGGCACTGCTGATTGGCCACTGACCCAAACCATGATTGAACTGGTGACAGATTCCAGTGGTTTGTTAATGATGCTGATTTTGACCTATTACTGTGCCGAAGTGGTCTGGCGTGAACGTACGCAAGGCATCGGCGATATCATCGATGCGACGCCTGTCGCCAATATGGTGTTGTGGCTGTCAAAACTGACCGCAGTCGGCGCCGCGATGTTGTTGATGTACTTTGCTTTTACCTTGACCACCATCAGTTACCAGCTGATCAAAGGTTTTGATGACCTGGATTTGATGCAATATCTGGTGCGGCTCGGTTACTTCAACTTCCTGCCCTTTATGCTAACCGTGGTGCTGGCGTTCCTGATCCAGGTGTTAAGCCCAAACAAGTATGTCGGTATGGGCGTATTTGTCGTGTATTTCATCCTGACTCAGGTGTTGGATGCCTGGGGCTTTAACCACCGCATGTGGCATTTTTCGGCATCACCCGATGCACCATTTTCTGACTTGAATCGCTTTGGTTGGACATTGGAAAGCCATAGCTGGTACATGCTGTACTGGAGCGGCTTGACGGCGATTCTGTTTGTGTTGGGTTATGGCATGTTCCAACGCGGGCCGGCGCAAAGTTTGGCAGCACGTTATCAGCAATTGCGTTATCAGATTGGTGCGGGTGGCCAGGCGGCGATTTTGCTCGGCAGCTTGGTGTTTGTCGGCACTGGTGGCTGGATTTACTACAACACCCGCGTGCTGAATCAATATGACACCACCGAACAGCAGATGGATTTACAGGCGGACTATGAAAAAGCTTACAAAGCCGGCGCGGATGATCCAATCCTCGTGGCGAGCAAGGTAGAAGCCTTTGTTGATATCTATCCGATTGAACGGCGCGTCGAAGCTCGTATCGAACAGACACTGACGAACAAATTCGACAAACCGGTCAGCAAGATGCTGGTGAATTGGCCGCAATACACCCGTACGATGCAGATCATCGCGCCCGGTGCAACGCTAAGCCCACGTGATAACAGGCTTGGCACTGCCTGGCTAGAGTTCGGTACGCCGGTACAACCGGGGCAAATGATCGATATGACCATCATTTTAAGCCGCACCAATCCGGGCTTTCAGGATGATAACGTTGATGTCGCAGTGGTTGAAAACGGCACCTTTATCAATAACATGGAATTGTTGCCGCAGTTTGGTTACAACGCCGGGTTTGAACTGCAGGAGCGGCATGAACGCAGTAAACGCGGTCTGGAACCAGTGCAGCGGGCGCATAAACTGGAAGACAGCAGCCGCTACACAGAGAGTGGTTTTGGCCGCGCCGAAGATTTTATTCAGTTCAGTGCCACGGTTTCCACGGCAGCAGATCAAACCGCGCTGGCGCCGGGTTACCTGAAAAAACAGTGGCAGCAGGATGGCCGCCAATACTTCCGCTATGAAATGAACGCACCGATGTTTAACTTCTACTCGTTCTTGTCGGCACGGCTGGCGGTGAAGAAGCAGGATTATCAGGGTGTGTCACTGGAGGTGTATTACCATCCGTCGCATCACTGGAACGTGGACCGGATGATGCAATCGATGCAGGACTCGCTGGATTATTTCAACAAAGCGTTTTCGCCGTATCAGCACCAACAGATGCGGATCATCGAGTTCCCGGGCTATCGTGATTTTGCCCAGTCTTTTGCCAATACAGTGCCGTATTCAGAAGGCATTGGTTTTATCAATGACTTGCGCAACGAAGACAGCATCGACATGCCGTACTATGTGACTGCGCACGAGATGGCGCATCAGTGGTGGGGTCATCAGGTTGGCAGCGCCAACGTGCAGGGCAGCGCGGTGATCCCGGAAACGCTGGCGCAATACAGCGCGCTCAGAGTGATGGAAACCAAATATGGCCAGGCAAAATTACGCCAGTTCCTGAAATATGAACTGGATCGTTATCTGCGTGGGCGGACCGAGGAACGAGTGGCAGAAGAGCCGCTGCTGCGTGCTGAAGGGCAAGGCTATATCCATTACCGCAAAGGTTCTATCGTGATGATGGCGATCAAAGATCGGATTGGTGTTGAGCGGCTGGATGCGAACTTGCAGGCGTTTTTGCAAGAGTTCCAATATAAACAAAATCCGTATCCAACCACGCTGGATCTGCTGCGCCACTTAACTACCGGCGTCAGCAGTGAAGATAAAGCCTTTATCGAACAGCAGTTTATGCAAATTACTTTGTATGATTTACGGCTGCTTGAGGTACAGAAAACTGAATTGCCGGACGGTCAGCTGCAACTGGATTTAACCATTCAGGCCGCCAGACTCAGTGCTGACGGCAAAGGTGTCGAAACCGAGCAAGTGCTGGATGAAGACATCGATATCGGCGCGTTCAGCGCAGATCCGGATGAGTTTTCTGCCGATAACCAGCTGTTATACCTGCAAAAACACCGGCTGAAATCCGGTAAGCAGCAAGTCCGGGTTGTAGTGCCCAAAGGTACTACTTACATCGGGGTCGACCCGCTAATTAAACTGATTGACCGTGATGCGGTAGATAACATCCGCAAGCTGTAAGCGATTGATATAAAAAGAAACCCGCCAGTTGACGGGTTTCTTTTTTCCGCTACACAACAAACGCATCAGCGCTGTGTGGTAGGGGGCGTTAAATGGCTATTTTCCAGCTTTTGCTGCCAGCTGCTGCGCTTCCAGCTCTTGCCAGGCTTTACTGCCCCACAGCGGCACTGTGGTCAGGGAGTGTTTATCGCTGCCGGCAGTTTCTTTGGTGGAATACGACAGATAGATAAGGCTTCTGTTATCGGCATCAAAAATCCGTCTGATCTTCAGGTGTTTAAACAGGATGCTTTTGGATGCAGTGAAAATCACTTCGCCGGACTTGGATTTGTCGATTTTGCCGAGCATGGCCGCGGTGATTTCGCCGGTCTGCCGACAAGCGATCGACATATCGGACGGATCGGCCAGTGATAAATCGGCTTCAACATGGCTGATGTGACAGGTAACACCCGGAATTGCCGGATCGTTAAAGGTCTGAATTTTAATGTCTTTGGTGGTAAAAAGCCCAAGACTCACATCACCGACTTCTTTCGGTGAACAGGCCGTCAGCGTGGACAGAGCCAGTGCAGCAGCAAGCAGGCGCGGGGGGAAATTCATAGTCACTCCTTGTATGATCATCATCTATGTCATTCGCTACGGGCAAAACCGGCCCTGTCAGGCACAGCCAATTCGTTTCATTTGTGCCGCAGGCTTTGGGTTACCACTTCGCATAGTGGTCCTCTGCCAGCCCCAAGCAACTCTGCAACTGCAGGACCCGGCCATCACGCAACTGCACTGTACCACTGTAATGCCCGACATATTGGCGGAAATTACTGGCAAGTACACCAAGCTGCAGTTTTTCCTGTCGGCAGAAATCGGCCTGAAAGGTCAAATCGACTTCGCCACATAATGTCGTGACACGCCAGGGCGTGTTTTGACCCCGATCAAATTCAAATCGGGCCGGGCTTAAATGCTGGATCTGGCCGTCATACCACAAGGCATTTTCAGTCAGACCAGTCTCATTGACCCCAGCGGCCAGGTTCAAACCAAAAGCCTGGCCTTGCAGCATGGTGTTGATCGAGCTCCAGCGCCAGCTGGTTTCGCGGCGCATAAAGCCGGCAGAGAAATCGATGCCGCCGCGGGCATTTTGTATATCAAGCGCTTGTCCATCTACCAGCAAGCTGCCGCTGACGTGCAGCGCGTTGTTTTTTTCGGTGTAGGTCCAGCCGTTGTAGCCGGTCGGGGCGGCCAGAGCCAGTGGTTGCTGCTGGTCAAAATCAAGCCGCAGATCTGCCATCAGGCCACTGGCCTGCACACGCAAAGTCCAGCCGTTTGCCCCGCAGTGAATTTGCCAATGTTTCGAACCTTTACCCATTTTCGCTGCGCCCTGTTGCGGCGAGTCGCTAAGCACACAGCCAAATCCCAGTGGCGCTAACAGCGCAAATTCGCGGGTCGGCTGGCCCTGCTGGTATAAATAGGCAAAGCCGGAGCAAAGGTAGCGCACGTCGGCAATCGCCACAGCCAGCAGCCAGTCAGGGCCGCTGATACAAACAAACTGGAACTGTTTATAGGCAAAATGCTGAGTCAACCGGCTTACCGGTTTGTCCATCATCGAATGCAATCTGAATGCGGCGACATTGAGGTTAGCAACCGAAGCATTAAACAGGCCTTGTTGCAGCGAGCCGTGTTGATCAATCAAAGCCGCCGGGGCAGGCAGGAGACGGGGTTGATAGCGCAAAGATTGGGACATCGGCTTGATCCGGCGTTGTTGATGTCTGGTTTATAACAGTTTTTTCTGGTCTGACCAAGTAAGTCAGCGCTGGGCGTTTGTGCTGCAGGTATTCGCGGGAATTGGCAGGGAGATAGCGGGCCACCGGGAAATGGGGGCCCGCTGGAATGCTTAGTCGTGACCTGAGTGGCCGTCCATACCATGGGCATGGCCGTGTGCCAGTTCATCCGCCGTAGCGTCACGCACTAACAGCACTTCAATGTCAAACGTCAGGTCGATACCCGACAGCGGGTGATTGCCATCAACAACCACTTCGTCTTCGGTCACATCCAGCACGATGACTGATTGCTCATGCCCATCCGGGCCCGCTGCGCGAAAGCGCATGCCGACTTGGACGTCCATCCCTTCAAACAGTGCGCGTGGCACAGCCTGAGTTAATTCGTCATGACGCTCGCCGTAGGCATCTGCCGCCGCGATAGCAACTGTGAATTTATCACCGGCCTGTTTGCCTGTCAGGGCTTGTTCCAGACCGCTGATCAGCGAGCCGGTACCGTGGATGAACACTAAAGGCTCGGCACCAAAAGAGCTGTCGAGTTCGTTGCCATTGGCATCGCTGACGCTGTAGTGCATGGCGACGACTTTGTTGTGTTGAATAGTCATGAGGACCTCAGGGGGTGATTGAATAGGGTAAGGGTTGTAATTGTAAGCTGACATCTGGTTCTGTCGCCAGCCGGAAATGATCGGTTGCGCTGATATCGTTGGGCAATACGGCCAGCAATTGCAGCTGGCCCTGAATGTTCACCGCGTTGACCACCACGCCGCTGCGCCGCCAGTTCTGTTCCAGTTGGATCTCGATATCCGTGCCTGCAACCGGCGTATGGTCGGTGTCGGCTTGTAACAGATACATGGCTCTTTTGTTTTTGCCCAGATACTTCATCCGCGCCACCATTTCCTGCCCCATATAGCAGCCTTTGGTGAAGCTGATGGCATCTAAAGCCTGCAGATTCAGCTGCTGCGGAACATATTCACCGAGCAATGGTTGCTCCAGATATGGAATACCATGAGCGATATGCTGGGCCAGCCAGCGGGTAGGGGCTGCCATCAGTGCCTGCTGCTGTTGCCACAGGGCTTTGGCTTCTTCGATGGCTAAAACCAGTAAAAAGTGATCGGCCGCGAGCCCCAGCAAGTAACCTCCTGCGACCGGAAGTTGCTGACCAATTTCAGGTTGCGGGTAACCAAGCTGACTCAACAAGGCGGCGCTGTCTGCGCCACCAATGCCAAACACGGCGTATTGGTTCTGCACTTCGGTGAAACTGATTTTGGCAAAAACGCCATATTTTTTCAGTTGGGTCAGTGATGCCTGCAGTTCGTCCCTGAAAGCCAGCCACAGCAAATCGTCGCCGGCCTGCAGCAAGTGGAAGGTGCCCCACATTTTGCCTTTGGCATCACAGTGGGCGCCTCGCAGGAAATGTTCCGCACTGATTTGCGGCACATCACAGGTGACCTGACCTTGCAGAAACTTTTGCTGGTCCGCACCGCTGATTTTCAGCAGATGAAAGGCTGGTAACGGGCTGATAAAAGCTGAAGACAGATTGTTTGACAGCTGAGCCAGTTGCTCAGCACTCATCCAGAAACTTTGCATAAAACGGCCGGGCTCCCGACTAAAACCATTTAAAGAGGATTGATCATTGGGTGTTACCGGCAAAAGCACAACCCCCGGCAGATTTTTTTGTTAGAATTTGCCTTCTGACTGCACTGCAGTTCAACGCAGTATAAACAGGAAAGTTATGACCACATTGATGACGAAACCAAAGTTACGCTGGGCCTGCCGTCGCGGTATGCTGGAACTGGATATCTTATTGGCGCCTTTTGTCGAACATGGCTATGACGCGCTGACAGATGCGGAAAAACTGATTTTTGAGCGTTTACTGGCGTGTGACGATCCGGATTTGTTTGCCTGGTTCATGGGGCATGCCACCTCGCCGGATCCACAACTGCAAGCCTTGGTTCAGGTGATTCTGAACCGGGTTCGGGTCTAAGCAAATGCCGGTCCGGATGCTACTCGTCGGGCATTCGGTCTGGCCTGCGCGTCTGGCCATTTTATTGACCGCGCTGGCATTGTTGAGTGCCTGCAGTGTTGGCTACGCAGCGCCATGGTGGCTGCAATGCAGCTGGATGCCGGTGTTGTACAGTTGTTACGCCGCCGCAGTGCCGGCACAACAAAGCTGGCTGCTGAACTTCGGCGACAGTTTGCAGTTACGTTGTTATGCAGGACAGACGGCACAGCCGCTGCTGGAGCAGCACGGCGAATTACTGCCCAACAGTCATATTTGCTGGTTGGGCATTTGGCTGTGCTGGCGCACTGAACAAGGCGAAATGGTCAGACGCTGGTTGTTTAATGATGCAATGTCAGACGCTGACTTCCGCTGCTTAGCGCGTGATATCCGACAATTGCGTTGGCGGCAACCCGGGCGTCAAACCGGTCTGTTGCAATGGTTTAGTTAAGATACTTGTCCGGCGTTGTTGATCGTCGCCCGCTGCAAATACAGGAAATTTTCATGAGTTTTGTTGAATTAGTCGGTTATATCCCTGCCATTATTTTTCCGGTTGCGACCATTATGCAGCTGGTGCATTTATTGCGGACTAAAGAATCCGCTGGCGTCCCCGCATTGACCTGGGCGGCTTTTGCCATCGGTAATATCAGTTTATATATCTACGCGGAAAAGTATTTTGAACTGCAATCTATTCTGGGTCAGCTGGCTACAGCCGCATTGCAGATTTATGTGGTGATGCTGATCCTGAAATACCGTAAAAAGCCGGTCACGGCTGCGCAATAACAGGTTTTCGAGTACCTGTTAAATCGATACAGGCAAAAAAGCCGGATTTCACACCCGGCTTGGTGGTCTTACATGCATCTGCATCAGGCGCGTTGAGCTGATTTGCAGGTCGCACTACTAGCCGTTAGGGCCGTTCGGGCTTCAGAATGGTCGGTGAGCTCTGGGCTGCCTGTTGCGGGTAATCCAGAGTGTAATGCAAGCCCCGGCTTTCTTTGCGGCTCATCGCGCTTTTGATAATGAGTTCAGCCACCATCGTCAGATTTCGCAGCTCGAGCAAGTTATTACTGACCCGGAAGTGACGGTAATATTCCTGAATTTCGCGCTGTAAGAGCTCAACACGATGCAGCGCGCGCTCCAGCCGTTTGGTGGTACGGACGATGCCGACAAAATCCCACATAAACATCCGCAGCTCATGCCAGTTATGGGTAATGACCACTTCCTCGTCAGAATTGCTGACCCGGCTTGCATCCCAGGCCGGCAGTTCAGGCGTCGGTGTTGAGGCCGGCCACTGCCGCAGAATTTGCCGCGCTGCGCTTTGGGCAAACACGACGCATTCCAGCAGTGAATTACTCGCCATCCGGTTGGCACCGTGCAGGCCGGTGTAAGCAACTTCGCCAATCGCGTATAGATTCGGAATATCAGTCTGACCGTTGAGATTGGTCATCACGCCACCGCAGGTATAGTGCGCGGCCGGTACCACCGGGATGGGCTGTTTGGTGATATCGATACCCACGCTTAAGCATTTGGCGTAGATAGTCGGGAAATGCTCAATGATAAAATCTTTTGGTTGGTGGCTGATGTCGAGATAGACGCAGGCGACACCTAAACGCTTCATTTCAAAGTCGATAGCACGGGCCACGATGTCCCGCGGCGCCAGTTCTGCTCTTTCATCAAAATCCGGCATAAAACGCGAGCCATCCGGCCGTTTTAAATAGGCGCCTTCGCCCCGCATCGCCTCAGTGATCAGATAGTTTTGTGCATCAGGATGATACAGGCTGGTCGGGTGAAATTGGTTAAACTCCATATTGGCCACGCGACAACCCGCGCGCCAGGCCATGGCAATACCATCGCCCGAGGCAACATCTGGGTTTGATGTATAGAGGTAAACTTTGCTGGCCCCTCCAGTCGCTAAAGCAACAAAACGGGCGGCGATGACCTCAACCCGCTCGTTACCGCGGTTCCAGACATAAGCGCCATGACATTGATTGCCTTCAATACCGAGCTTGCTATCGGTAATGAGATCAATGGCGTTGTAATTCTCCAGCAAGCGGATGTTCGGATGTCGGCGAACCTGATCGACCAGCGTAATTTGCACCGCGCGGCCTGTTGCGTCGGCGGCATGCAAAATCCGCCGGTGGCTATGACCGCCTTCGCGGGTCAGGTGATATTTCAGCACGCCATCATCATCGCGGTATTGATCAAATGGCACGCCCTGAGCAATCAACCATTCCATCGCTGACTTGGCGTTTTCAGCAGTGAATTGGACTGCGGCGTCTTCGCAAAGGCCGGCGCCGGCAATCAATGTGTCATTGACATGTGATGCGATACTATCGTTTTCATCAAACACCGCCGCGATGCCGCCTTGCGCATATAAGGTCGACCCTTCGCGCAACGGGCCTTTACTCAGCACTATTACGTTGAGTTCATCGGCTAGTTGCAGCGCCAGACTTAATCCGGCCGCGCCACTGCCAACAATTAAAACGTCACAGCGATGTTCTTTTTGATGATGCATGCGATACACTTACCCGACAAAAAACAGGATCTTAATCAGATCTGCTGAGTTGTCGCTGCTGTTCGCACGGCTTGCAACCTGCAAATGATCTGAACGAAAAACGCCTTTTTATGCCGAAAAACAGCATGGCGATCATTTTATTGTAACTTTTTTATCAGTGAAACCGAACTTTTTCCGCAGCCCTCCGTCAGAGTGAATACGCTTTACGAGAGCCAGTGACGATTTTAAGTAGTATTGAGACAGGGGAACGGCTCCCAGATGAGCGAGCAAGAATTGGATTGGCAGATTGTCCAACGGGTACAACAAGGGGATAAAGCTGCTTTTAACCTGCTGGTGCGAAAATATCAGCACAGGTTAGCGAACTTAATCTCAAGGTACGTCTCTAATCACGGCGATGTTGCAGATGTGGCGCAAGAGGCCTTCATCAAAGCGTACCGGGCGTTACCTGGTTTTCGTGGTGATAGTGCTTTTTACACCTGGCTGTACAGGATAGCTGTAAACAGTGCTAAAAATTATCTGGTTGCCAATGGCCGCAAGCCACCGTCAACCGATGTCGATGCGGAAGAAGCCGATGCTTACGAAGGCAGCGACGCATTGAAAGTTCAAGATTCACCAGAAAAGTTGTTACTGACTGAAGAAATACGCCAGGTAGTGTTTGATACCATCGAGGCATTACCGGAAGAATTGCGCATTGCGATCACACTGCGTGAGTTGGATGGTCTGAGTTATGAAGAAATCGCTGAGGTCATGGGTTGTCCAATCGGTACAGTCCGCAGTCGGATCTTCAGAGCCCGGGAAGCGATAGACACCCAGTTGAAGCCACTTGTTGGCTGATTTATCAACGAAGACAGGAATTAGTATGTCGTCTGAACATCAAGAATGGCTCTCCGCGGCCAGTGATAATCAAAGCGTCAGTGCAGAGCAGCTCGATTCGTTATTGTCTGATGCTGACTTGCAAGCCAGCTGGCTACGTTACCAACTGGCAGGGGCTGTGATCCGGCAGGAACTGGCGCCACCACTGGATACCGATTTCTCTGACCGTTTTGCCGCTATGTTGGATTTAGAAGACAGTCATCAATTAGTGGCTGAACCAGTGCCGGTATTACAACAAGCCATGGCAAGTCCGGTTAACGGCTCTCAACCTGCGGCTAATCAGGGCTGGTGGAAAATGCTGATGCAGGGCGCTATCGCCGCTGGTGTGGCAATTGTTGCAGTAGTTGGTGTGCAACAAACCCAGCAGAAACCGGATGATGCGCTGACCTCACCGCTGCCAGTGTTACAGACCAACCCAATTGGTGGTGTGGCTGCACCTGTGAGCTTGAGTCAGACTTCTGTGGAGTCACGTTTCACGCCACAGCAACAGCAACTGCAGGTAGAACAGCAACGCAGGCTGCAGGAATTAATGCAGGCGCGTCAGCAACAAATCCGTCTGATGGAGCAGGCTGCTGCTCAGCAAGCGAAAAAAGATGCGACGGATGAGGGTAAAGGTCAACAACAGTGAAACTGACCTTGGTTCGTATCAATGCCGGCTGGCTGTTGAGTCTGGCTTTTTGTCTGTGCAGTCTGTCGGTGGTAGCCGACGACTGGCAGCAATTCGAACGGACCCAGCAAGCGGTTCGTAAATTCAATTTTGACGTATCTTTTGTCCAGGTTAGACCCAATCACTTAATCACTTACCGATGGTTGCATGGGATCCATGAACAGACCGGGACGCTGGCTGTGCCGCTGGAACTGGAGCGGCTGTTGCTGCAGGATGGTGTCGGCACCGATACCTTCCGCCGCGGCGATAAAGTGTATTACGCCGCGCCAGACGCGCCGGTGATTGTCACGCAAAACGATTCTATTAAAGAACTTCCCGCCATTTTGTTTGAACCCTTACCGGTGATTCAGCAGTTGTACGACATTGTGCCCGGCAGCAGTGTGCCGCTATCGGGTCGTACCGCCCAATTATTGCGTCTGAGCGCCCGCGATGCGAGTCGCTACAGTTATTGGTTGTGGCAAGATGCCGAAACCGGTTTTCCCCTGCGTGTTGATACCGTCAATGAGCAAAACGAAGTACTGGATCGCTGGATGGTCGTGCACTTGCAGCTCAAACCTGGGTTGCCCGCTGAGTTACAGAGCCTGGTGAGCGCGCAGTTACCTGAGCAACCTCACGCACTGATGAGTAATCAGGTGCCGCAAGCCCAGTTCAAATTGAATTGGATCCCGCCGGGTTACCAGCTGCTGGCGGAACAGGCTCCGGTAAGCACCCGCAGTGTACCGGTGTTGGCTAACTGGTTACTCAGTGATGGCTTGCATCAAATTTCCGTATTCGTGCAGCCGACCGCTCGTTTACCGGAGCAACAGTTGCGAGATGGCGCGACCACGATTCTTGTGACGACGCGGCAAAATCTTGATGTCACCGTTATTGGGCCCCTCAGTCCGGAACTGGCGATAAAATTGGCCGCGTCGGTCGAGTAAGTTCACAGGGCGCAGCCGCTGTAAAGGCTGCACCTTGAACATTGAGTTCAGTCGCAGTCTCCTCTAAAATCGTCACTTCTTTCTGCCGAGACTCAGCAATGTCCACATCATCCGTTGATAAATCCTGCCATAGTCCTCAACCGCCTGATGCGGAGCAAGCGGAGGCCATTATGGTCAAAGCGACCGTGATCCGTCAGGAAGCCGGTGGCGTTTGGTTGGCCACGCCGGTATCGACCAGTTGCAGTGGTTGTCAACAGCAGGACAGTTGTAGCAGCGGATTAGTTGCCAAAGCATTGCCCAAGCGGGAGCAGCAGCTGTTTCTTGCTGAGATGCCAGACCTTTTGCCTGGTCAACAGGTAGAAATCAGCGTATCACCCGGCGCTATCTTAGGGTCTGCGCTCTTAGTCTATCTGTTCCCACTGAGTATTTTTATCGCGGCTTTGGCGTTGGGTCATGCGTTGATGTGGCATGAATTGGCGGCTCTTGGCGTCGCTTTGCTTGCTACCGCATTGACGCTGCTGACCGTACGACGGGTCGAACAGGGGCGCGCCGGGCAACTCCAGGTCCGTCTGGTTCGTGTCTTACCTCAGATCGCTGTGATGCAACAGCAGGTTCCTAGCGCATCTGCATGAAGAACACAGTGCAAGCATCAGGGAATTAGAGTACAATTCGCGGCAATTTTAATCTGCCGCAAGGCGCGGCGCCTCGTGCGCATGCGGATCCACTTGCCGCTTCACAGCTCAGTTTTGATTGGAAAAAATGTCTAAAATATCCCATATCCGTAACTTCTCGGTTATTGCCCACATTGACCACGGTAAATCGACTTTATCGGATCGGCTGATCCAGTTCTGCGGCGGTCTGTCAGACCGTGAAATGCAGGAACAGGTGCTGGATTCGATGGATCTGGAACGTGAACGTGGCATCACTATCAAAGCCCAAAGCGTGACGCTCAATTACAAAGCCAAAGATGGTGAAACTTATCAGCTGAACTTTATCGATACGCCAGGCCACGTCGACTTCACCTATGAAGTATCGCGTTCACTGGCTGCCTGTGAAGGCGCGTTGCTAGTGGTTGACGCCGGCCAGGGCGTAGAAGCCCAGACTGTGGCGAACTGCTACACCGCACTGGAAATGGAACTGGAAGTACTGCCTGTCCTGAACAAAATCGATTTACCACAGGCTGAGCCTGAGCGCGTTGCTGAAGAGATTGAAGACATTATCGGTATCGAAGCTATTGGCGCCGTGCAGTGTTCGGCAAAAACCGGTGTTGGTATCGAAGATGTGCTGGAGACCATCGTCAAAGGTATTCCTTGCCCGGAAGGTGATGTAGATGCACCGACTCAGGCGCTGATCATCGATTCCTGGTTCGACCCCTATCAGGGTGTTGTGTCACTGGTGCGAGTGAAACACGGCAAGATCCAAGCGAAAGACAAAATCAAAATCATGTCCAGCGGCGCTGTGTATGAAGTTGATAAAGTCGGTATTTTTACGCCAAAAGCAACTAATACCGGTATTTTGAGTACAGGTGAAGTAGGTTTTGTCATCGCCGGTATCAAAGAAATCAAAGGCGCGCCGGTTGGCGATACGCTGACACTGGCGAAGAATTCTGCGTTGGAGCCGTTACCTGGTTTTAAACGTATCAAACCACAAGTTTACGCCGGCGTATTCCCGGTCTCTTCAGATGATTATGAAGATTTCCGTGATGCCTTGGAAAAACTCAGCTTAAACGATTCGTCACTGTTCTATGAACCAGAAAGCTCCAGTGCACTGGGCTTTGGCTTCCGGATTGGTTTCCTTGGCATGTTGCACATGGAAATCATCCAGGAACGGCTGGAACGGGAATACGACCTCGATCTGATCACCACAGCACCAACCGTAGTTTACGAAGTGCTAACCAAAGCGGGTGAGCTGGTGATGGTTGATAACCCGAGTGATTTGCCTCCGGTTGGCAATATCGACGAAATTCGCGAACCTATTGTTGAAGCACATATTCTGGTGCCGCAGGAATATCTCGGTAACGTGATTAACCTGTGTATCGAAAAACGCGGTGTACAAATCAATATGACCTACCACGGTCGTCAGGTGGCCGTAGTCTATGAACTGCCAATGGCAGAAGTGGTGATGGATTTCTTCGACCGCCTGAAGTCAACCAGTCGTGGTTATGCCTCGCTCGACTACGCCTTCAAGCGCTTTCAAGTGTCCGATATGTCCCGCGTAGATATCCTGATCAACGGCGAACGTGTGGATGCATTGGCTATTATCAGCCACCGCGATTTTGCTCAGAGCCGGGGTCGTGAACTGGCAGAGAAACTGAAAGAGCTGATCCCACGTCAGATGTTTGATATTGCCATTCAGGCGGCGATTGGTGCGCACGTGATTGCGCGGACCACGGTCAAACAGCTGCGTAAAAACGTGTTGGCCAAGTGTTATGGCGGTGATATCAGCCGGAAGAAAAAACTGTTACAGAAACAGAAAGATGGTAAAAAACGGATGAAACAGGTCGGCAATGTGGAAGTTCCGCAAGAAGCATTCCTGGCCATTTTAAAAGTCGGTAAATAACCAGCCTGTAACGAACAAAGAAGCACCGCGATCTCCGCCGGTGCTTTGTTTTTTTCTGCACAACGGACTTACAGCTGGTAACAATATAATCCGGCAGGGCGCTCGCCAGCGGCCTGCAATTTTCAGTAAGCTCAGATGGACATCTGAACGAGGAAAGAGAATCTCATGGCTGGATATTTTGCAATTCTGTTAGTCGTCCTGACGCTGGTCTCAGGCCTGATTTGGTTAATTGATAGTTTATTTTTTAAACCAAAACGCGCAAAAGATGCGCCTTTGCCATATGTCACTGAAACTGCTCGTGATATTTTTCCACTCATTGCGGTGATCACGCTGTTCCGTTCCTTTTTATATGAACCATTTCAAATTCCTTCCGGGTCGATGATGCCGACTTTATTGGTGGGTGATTTTATCCTGGTTGAAAAGTTTTCTTATGACGTCAAAGATCCAGTTTGGCGCAGTACTTTGCTGGAAACCGGTAAACCTGAGCATGGTGATATTGCAGTTTTTAAATATCCGGAAGACCCGAAATCAGATTTTATCAAGCGGGTGATTGGCTTACCTGGCGATAAAATTATCTATAAAAACAAACAGCTGTTTATTCAGCGTGCATGTGATACTACGAGCAATGAAGCATGTCCGACGGTAGAACCACTGCGGCAGGAATTTAAAAATGAAGGCGAGTTCTTCTTAGGGCCGTACCCGCTGAAACGCTTTACAGAACAGCATCTGACGAAAACTTATGACATCCTGCAAAATGCAATGTTGCCGGAACCTATCCATAATTACTACCGTCAACCAGGTGTGGCGACAAACGAGTTTGTGGTGCCGGAAGGTCATTATTTTGTCATGGGCGATAACCGTGATAATAGCCGTGATAGTCGTTACTGGGGTTTTGTTCCGGAACAGCTTTTAGTGGGCAAAGCGGTCTTTATCTGGATGAGTTTTGAGTTCAGTGAAGATCCGAATCACTGGCTGCCTTCATGGATTCCGGTAGGCGTGCGCTTTGAGCGTCTTGGCACTATTGAATAAGGTCGGGAATGTTACCTCCTTTAAGTAAACTTGAGAAAAAGCTCGGATACCAGTTCAACAACAGCGCCTTGCTCGAGCAGGCGCTGACGCACCGCAGTTGTAAAGGCCAGCATAACGAACGGCTGGAATTCCTTGGCGACGCCATTCTTGGGTTGGTGATCGCCGAAGCCTTGTTTCAGAATTTTCCGAAAACCCGCGAAGGTGATTTAACCCGGATGCGCGCTTCATTGGTCAAAGGTGTTACTTTGGCTGAAATTGCCAAAGAACTGGACATCGCCCAGCATCTGCGGCTTGGCCCCGGCGAGCTGAAAAGTGGTGGCTCGCGGCGCGAATCCATTCAGGCCGATGCGGTTGAAGCCGTTCTGGGCGCTATTTATCTCGATTCAGGAGCCGATGCCTGCAAGGACCGGATCCTACAATGGTTTGGTAGCCGTCTGCACAGCATCGAACCTGGTGTACAAAAAGATTCAAAAACCTTGTTGCAGGAATACCTGCAGGGCCGGCGTCTGGCATTACCGCAATACACTGTGGTGGCCATCGAAGGCGACGCGCATGATCAGACTTTTACCGTGCGTTGCACCGTAGATGGTCGTCAGGCGGTGCAAGCCAGCGGCAGTTCAAGACGCAAAGCCGAGCAGGATTGTGCTCAGGCCATCCTGGAGCAATTAAAAAATGAATGATCTGTTACAAGAAACCGCCGGCGATACCTTTGCCGGACTGGTCGCTATCGTCGGCCGGCCTAACGTCGGCAAATCGACCCTGCTCAATCAGTTGATTGGACAAAAAGTCAGTATTACCTCGAAAAAGCCGCAAACCACCCGACACCGCATCGTCGGTATTGATACCGTTGGCAAATATCAGACTGTCTATGTCGACACGCCGGGACTGCACAGTGAAGAGAAGCGGGCGATTAACCGCCTGATGAATAAAGCTGCCGCCACATCTATCTTAGATGTGGAGCTGGTGATTTTTGTCGTGGAAGGCACGCGCTGGACCGATGATGATCAGATGGTGTTAAACCGGCTGATCGTCGCGAAAAAACCGGTGATCCTGGTGGTCAATAAAGTCGATTTGTACAAAGACAAAGAAGAGCTACTGCCGCATCTGCAGTGGCTTGGTAGTCAGCTACAGTTTCTGGAAATTGTGCCTTTGTCGGCAGAGAAAGGCACGAATGTCAGCAAACTGCGGGAAATCGTCCACGGTCAGCTGCCGCCTTGTGAGTTTTTCTTTCCGGAAGACTATATTACAGACCGCTCGCAGCGCTTTATGGCCTCCGAAATCGTCCGGGAAAAGCTAATGCGTTTTCTCGGCGACGAATTGCCATATTCTGTCACAGTCGAGATTGAACGCTTTAAATGGGAAGAAAAGCACTACCACATCGCTGCGTTAATCCTGGTCGAACGTGATACGCAAAAGCGCATGGTCATTGGCAAAGGTGGCGAGCGGATTAAGACGATCGCTTCTGAAGCGCGCAAAGACATGGAAGATCTGTTTGAACAACCGGTGTTTTTGCAGATGTGGGTCAAAGTAAAATCAGGCTGGGCAGACGATGAGCGGGCGTTGCGCAGTCTCGGTTACGGCGAAGATTAATGGCTGAGGCCGCAGTCTCAGCCTTTTTGCTGCACAGCACTGCATTTATGGATCAGAAACTGCTGCTGGATTTACTCATTCCAGGGCAGGGCCGGGTTCGGGCTGTCGCCCGCCGGCCAACGAAAAAACACAGCGGCCGTAGCACATGGCCGCTGTTTTGTTTGTGCTGGGTTGAACTCAGTGGTCTGGGTGAACTGAAAACAGTCCGGCGGATAGAAGAGCAGCAGGCAGCATTGCCGCTGCAAGGCGAGTGGCTGTTCAGCGGCTTGTATTTGAACGAATTGATTTGCCGGTTATTTCCGGCCAATGCGCTGGCCGATGCTCTGTTTGATATCTATCAGCGCAGTGTAGAGACGCTGTGGCTGTTACAGAATCAGCAGTGTGGCGAGCAAGCCCGGCCGAGGTTAGAGCAGCTGCTGCGCGAGACTGAGCTGATGCTGTTGCAAGAACTTGGGGTCCCGGTCGATTGCAGTGTTGATGCGCAAGGGCAGCCGCTGAGCAGCGATGGTTGTTATCAGTGGCAACACGAATATGGCTTTGTCGCTGCGTTACAAGGCTGGTCAGGGGCGGATTTGCTCGCCATTAGCCAGAGCGATTGGCACATCGCCAGTTTACGCTGTGCCAAACAATTAAACCGGCAGTTGTTGCGGCCGTTATTGGGCCAGACACCACTGCATAGCCGTAGTCTGTTTCGGCAAGATTGAATGTTGTTTTCACGCCTGCGGGCGTCAGGGAGAATTCATGCAACCGATTTATTTAGGCGTTAATATCGACCATGTTGCGACTGTGCGTCAGGCGCGTGGTAGTCAGTATCCGGAGCCGGTGCATGCCGCCTTATTGGCTGAGCAATATGGCGCCGATGGCATTACTGTGCATTTACGCGAAGATCGCCGTCATATTCAGGACCGAGATGTGTTTTTGTTGCGTCAGACCATCCAGACCCGGCTGAATTTTGAAATGGGCCTGACGGATGAAATGATGCGGATAGCCTTAGAACTCAAACCGCATTTTTGCTGTCTGGTGCCGGAAAAACGCCAGGAGCTGACCACTGAAGGGGGGCTTGAGATCGCGGGGCAGTTCGACCGTATTCAAGCTGCTGTCGATGAACTCAGCAGCAACAATATTTTGGTGTCGTTATTCATCGATGCCGACCAGCGGCAGATTGAAGCGGCCGCCCGTTCTGGTGCGCCTTATATTGAGATCCACACCGGCGCCTATGCCGATGCGACGTGCCCGAAACAGCAAAAAGCCGAGCTGGAACGGATCCGTGTCGCCGCTGAATATGCCGCGTCGCTGGGCTTAATCGTCAACGCCGGTCACGGCCTGCATGTGCACAACGTGCAGCCAATTGCGGCTATTCCGCAAATGCATGAACTCAATATCGGTCATGCCATTATTGCGCAGGCGATTTTTACCGGCCTGGGGCCAGCCGTGGCAGAGATGAAACGACTGATGGTGGAGGCGCGCCGTTAATGGCGATCCTTGGCCTCGGGACCGACATCGTTGAGATTAGCCGGATTGAACAAAGCCTAGCGCGTTCCCCCCGGCTGATCCAGCGTGTCCTGACGGAGGAAGAGCAAGCCATCTATGCCACGCACGCCCAGCCAGCGCGTTATTTTGCCAAAAGGTTTGCGGCGAAAGAAGCGGCGGCCAAGGCGCTTGGCACCGGTATTGGTCGCGGCATTTCGTTCCAGCATTTTAATACCCGCAATGACGAAGCCGGTCGCCCGGTACTGGAACTGACCGGCGCAGCCGCAGAGCTGGCCGCCAGTTTAGGTTTACGCCACACCTGGCTCTCCATCAGCGACGAGCAAGCCTTTGCGATGGCCACGGTGATCCTGGAATCCTGAAGCTGCTGGCTCAGGAATCCCATTGTTGTGATTCTTCGAGTAAATCCTGGAGCTGGTCGGCTAAATCAAACAGTTCGGGTTCGAGCTGCATTAAGCTGGCGCCGGTTTTCAGATGAGTTTCAATAGTCTCGCTTAGCGCTTTGATATGCGGGACGCCGGTATAACAGGTGGCGCCGTGCAGTTTATGCACCAGCTGGATCAGCGCGTCACGTTGATTACTCTCCCGATATTTTTCCAAATCAGCTAGCGTTTGCGGCAGGCTCGCCAATAACAACTGCAACATCTCGCGGGCCAGTTCGGTCTTGCCGGCGGCACGCTGTAAGGCGAGGTCCCAGTCAACATGACGACTGGCAGGCATCGCAGGAGGCTGCGGTATTGCGGCCGCGTACAGCGGTTGATTTTGCAACTGGCTGAACGCCGGACAACATTCTTTCAGCGCATACTGCAGCATTTGCTCGTCGAGTGGTTTACTTAAAAACTCACAAAATCCGAGGCTTAACAAACGTTCGCGCTCGCCGGGCAGGGTATGGGCCGTCACTGCAATAATCGGCGTCTCTTCGTTCAGCGAACTTTGCTGGATGCGCTGGCAGGCCGTCACGCCATCCATCACCGGCATATTGATATCCATAAAAATGACATCGTAGTGCGCATGGGAAGCCAGTTGCCAGGCTTCCGCACCTTGGGTCGCTGAATCCACAGTTTCGACCAATTCGCCTAACAAGGTATTGATCAGTTTCAGGTTGGCTTCGTTGTCATCGACGGTCAGCACCCGCAGTTTGGCTTTCGGGTGTGCGGGGGATGGCAATGGCGTGGCTTGCTGCTGATTATAAGGCCGAGCCAGCGTCGCCGCGAGTTTGCGCTGATGGGCGGGTTTTGCCAGGCAAGCCTGTGCACCACTTTGTAGTAGCGCTTCGCGTAAATTCGGCGACAGCGAATTCACCAGCAGATAGAGGTATTGGCAATGTGGCTTAATTTGCCGGATTAACTCAATGACGGCATTCAGCTGGTCCAGTGAGACCGTGCGGCCAATCAGTGCGATATCAAATTGATCCTGCTGCGCTAAGGCTTGCTGCAACTGCGCTGGTGTGGCACAGGCTGAAACCTGCATGCCCCAGCTATTGAGCAAGCTCAGGGTCGATTCGCGCGAGTACTGCTGTGGTTCCAGATACAACACTGTTTTTTGGTGCAGTAACTGGATCGGCAACGGTTCACTGACGTTCAGATGATGAGCCGACAGTGACAGGCTAAACCAGAATGTAGATCCCTCACCAGGTTTACTGTGGAAACCAATCTGACCGCCCATGGCTTCAACCAGACGCTGCGAGATAATCAGACCAAGACCCGTACCGCCATAGCGCCGGCCGATACTCCCGTCAGCCTGAGCAAATCCATGAAATAACTGTTCTTGTTGTGCTGGCGTAATACCGATGCCGGTATCTTGCACTTCAACATGCAATAACACCCGATCATCGGTGGTGGGCTGATGTCGCAGCCGGATCACAATGCTGCCATGCTCGGTGAATTTAATCGCATTGCCGGCAATGTTCATCAGGATTTGATTGATCCGCAACGGGTCGCCCGACAGCGCATCCGGTACATCCGCATCAATTTGCAGAGCCAGCTCTAACTGTTTATCGAAGGCATTCACCGCCAGAAGTTCAACCGCGTCGTGGACTAAATCGCGGATCGAAAAAGGTTCCGGATTGATCGGCATCCGGCCTTCTTCCAGTTTCGCGTAATCGAGTACATCATTAACCAGTAACAACAGGCTGTTGGCGGATTTTTGGATGGTATTGAGGTAGTCCTGCTGATGGTGCGTCAGTTGGGTCTTCAACAGCTGGCGGGTAAAACCAATAACACCATTGAGCGGTGTGCGCAGTTCATGGCTCATTTTTGCCAGGAATTCTGATTTGAGTTTGTTGTCATCCTGCGCTTTGCGCCGGGCCATATCCAGCGCGACGTTTTGCATTTCCAGCTGTTCCATGGTTTGCACCAGGTCGCTGGTCGACTGATCGACCGTATGCTGCATTTCATCTTTATAATGTTTCAGCTCATTGGCCAGCTGATTGACGCCCAGCCGCATCAGGTCAAATTCGCCGATAAAAGGCTGGTCCAGATGTTTTTCAAAACGACCTTCTGCCAATCGTTCAATCTGCGCCAGCAATTGCTGCAGTGGCTGACTGAGCTTGCTGAGTAAACGCAGGCTTAGCATCAGCGCCAGGCTCAGCGATAGCAATACTAAAAGCGCCGTCGTGAGCAGGGAGCTTTGTTGGGCCAGCATCACTTTGTCTTTGTCGACCTGAACCAGCACATAACCGAGCCGCCCTTCGCTGCTAAGCAAGCGCGCGGTTTGGTTGTCGTTGCTGCGCGCACTGAGTGCCAGCGCCTGAATTTCGCTCATTTCCAGCCGGATCGGTGCACGGATCAGTAAGTAATTATCCTGTTGCGCAAGCTGTGGCAAATCCGGCAGGGCGCTGTCTGCCGGCAAACGCAGTTCAGCGAAATCTTTGTGCAGGTTCGAGCTGACCACCAGCTGATGCTGATCATCGAAAATCGCGATAGTGCGCACCAACGGTGAGTTTTTGCGGTGACTGACGTCTAGCAGGCGTTGCAGATAGGCTTTGTCTTGCTGCAACAGGCCGTAAGTAGAAGCGATGGCCAGCGGCTCGGCAATATTGCTGGCCTGATCTGCCAGATAACGCGACAAATCAGCAAAACGCACATAACTGAAATAACCGCCAAGACCGGCACTGGCCAGAAAAGTCGGCAACAATGTGATTAACAGGATCCAATCGCGTAAAGCAATTTTCGTCATCTGGGGCACTGCTTGCTACAATGGGCTATCGATAATTTATCATGACATAAGACCCGGCAAAAACCTATGCGGTTTTCCGGTGCTTGGTACAGAACATCACAGGCAAGGCCCGAACGGAATTTATGGTAAGCATCTATCAAACAAAGAAAAAAACGAATTTACCGCAACACGCAGCCCTGACAGTGCAGCGCTGGGACCATGAAGCGCAGGGGATCAGTAGCCATCAGGGCAAGATTTGTTTTATCGAAGGTGCTTTGCCCGGTGAGCAGGTGCAATGCCGGTTCACCGAACTGAAAAAAGACTATAGCCGGGCTGTGGTACAAAAAGTGCTGCAGCCGGCCACCGCGAGGATCCAACCAGTCTGTCCGTCGGCGTCGCAGTGTGGTGGCTGCCAGCTGCAATATGTCGCACCGGCAGCAGCGCTGCAGCTCAAGCAGGATGCGGTGGCGGCTTTGCTGGCGCATCAGCTGAAAATCAACGACTTACCCTGGCAACCGGCATTAAGCAGCAGCGCCAGTGGTTATCGCCGTAAAGCGCGGATTGGTGTCTGGTTTGATAAAAAAGGCCAACAATTTCAAGTCGGCTTTCGCAAAGCCGGTAGTCACGAGATCCTCGATGTTCCATCGTGCATGGTGCTCAGTCCTGTCATCGCACCGGTGTTGCCGGTGCTGCGTGATGTTTTACCTCGAATGAAGCAAGGCAGTGCGGTCACACATGCCGAAGTGCTGGACGCTGATGGACAGGCATTTATCGTGATCCGTCATATCAGGCCTTTGCCTGACTCAGACAAAGCATTATTAATGGCCGCCTGGCCAGAAGCCAGCTGGTTGGGCGAGCCGGACAGTGACCAGTTTGAAGCCTGGCAGGCGGAGCAGAAACAACCGCAATACCAGCTCGCGTCTGGCCAACGGCTGCAATTTTCTGCGACCGATTTTATTCAGGTCAACGCCGCCGTGAATCAGGACATGGTCGCGCAGGCAATCGCATGGCTTATGCCAGAAAAGTCTGATCAAGTGCTTGATTTGTATTGCGGTATCGGTAATTTTAGTCTGGCAATGGCGCCGTTAGTTGCGCACGTGACCGGGATTGAAGGGATCACCACGATGGTGCAACGTGCCCGTGAGAATGCCACACTGAACGGCTACGACAATTGCACTTTTGCCCAGGCTGATTTGCACCTGCCCTGGCATGGGTTGCCCTGGAGCCAAACAAAATACCAGAAGGTTGTGTTGGACCCGGCCCGTGCCGGTGCTGCCGGAGCCATTGACGAAGTGGCAAAATTGAAACCGGCACAGATTTTGTACGTCTCTTGTAATGCAACAACTTTCGCACGCGATGCCCGTGTGCTGCTGGCAAACCGCTATCGCATCAGCAAAATTGGTGTGATGGATATGTTTCCGTATACAAGCCATCTGGAGTTGATGGCGTTATTTGAACAGACGAAGTAGCTGTTAACGTTTCGAGGTAAACATGGTCACGGTCCGGCATTCACACAGCACCGAATACAATCCGGGGGAAACCTCGGCCTGGCTGATTTCGCTGGGGCTGAGTGAGAAAAAAATTGCCTGTTTGCTGGCTGCCGGCGAATGGTTGAATCAACAGGACCTGACCGAAGCCAATTGCCCGCAGGTTCGTACCGGTTGGGAAATGGTCGAGATCCTGGCTGATTTGCGCATGGACAAAGATGCGCTGACTGCCGCGCTGCTATTCCCGTTGGTCGAAGCCCAGTTATTGGAATGTGCCGAGCTGGACACGCATTTCGACCAGCCGGTGATCACGATGCTCACTGCAGTCAAACAGATGGAAGCGATCCGCACCATACCAGTCGGCCCCAATCAGACACCAAACGCGCAACAAGCCGACAATCTGCGCAAAATGTTGTTGACGATGGTCGAAGATGTGCGCGCTGTAGTGATTAAACTGGCGGCACAAATCTGTTATTTGCGCGACGTTAAAAACGCCGACGAAGAAACCCGGGTTCTGGCTGCCAAACAAACCAATGCGATTTTCGCGCCGCTGGCGAACCGGCTTGGGATTGGTCAGTTGAAGTGGGAATTGGAAGATCTGGCATTTCGCTATCTGCATCCGCAAATCTATAAAAAAATCGCCAGTCAGCTCGAAGAGAAACGCCTCGATCGCGAACAATATATGCGCGATTTTGTGCAGGCGGTGCGCGACAAAATGGCGGTAGAAAAGCTTGATTGCGAGGTCTATGGCCGGCCTAAACACATTTTCAGTATCTGGAAAAAGATGCAGAAAAAGCATCTGGCTTTTGATCAGCTGTATGACATCCGCGCCGTGCGGATCGTGACAGAGCGGGTGCAGGATTGTTATGCCGCGCTTGGCGTCGTGCATACCAGCTGGCAGCACTTACCAAAAGAATTTGACGATTACATCGCCACGCCAAAACAAAATGGCTATCAGTCAATCCATACCGTCGTATTAGGGCCACAGGGCCGGCCTATTGAGATCCAAATCCGCACCGGGCAGATGCATGATGATGCTGAGCTCGGTGTCGCGGCGCATTGGCGCTATAAAGAGGGCGGGCCTGCCGGGCGCGAAGGCGCTTTGGACGAAAAAATCGGCTGGCTGCGTAAAATTCTGGCCTGGCAGGAAGAAGTGGTCGATTCTTCGCTGGCGGAAGAACTGCGCAATCAGGTCACTGAAGACCGAGTTTATGTCTTTACGCCCAAAGGCGACATTGTCGATTTGCCACTGGGTTCGACCCCGCTGGATTTTGCTTATTACGTCCATTCCAATGTGGGCAATCGTTGTATTGGTGCCAAGATCTCTGGTCGCATTGTGCCCTTTACCTATCAGCTGAAAACCGGTGATCAGGTCGAGATCCTCACTGGTCGTGAACCCAATCCAAGCCGTGATTGGCTGAACCCGAATCTCGGTTATCTGAAATCAAGCCGGGCGCGTTCTAAAGTCCAGTATTGGTTCCGTTTACAAGACCGCGATAAAAACTATGCTGCCGGTAAAGAGTTACTTGATACCGAGTTGGCGCGGCTCAATGTGCCGCTGGACCAGCCAGTCAAAGTGCTGCAGCGTTTTAATGTGAATTCCATCGAGGAACTGTTAGTCGGCATCGGTGGTGGTGAAATTAAAGTCACGCAAGTGATTAATTACATCCAGAGCCTGCACAATAAACATGATGTGCCGGAAATTGACCCGCGGTTGATTTCCAAGCCAATGCAGACGCAGAGCAAAAGCCACGTGGTGGTGCAGGGGGTCGGTAACCTGCTGACACATATGGCGGGTTGCTGTCAGCCGCTACCGGGTGATGCCATCATTGGTTACATCACGCAAGGGCGTGGTATTGCCGTGCACCGCGATGACTGTGAGCAGTTTAAAAACTTGCAGGAACAGCATCCGGAGCGGGTGGTCGAGGCAGCCTGGGGTGACAAATATGCCTCTGGCTACGAGGCGAGCATCCGGATTGTTGCACATGACCGCAATGGTTTGTTGCGGGATATCACCAGCATTCTGGCCAACGAAAAAGCTAACGTACTGCGGATGAGCAGTAACTCCGATGTGGCGCGCCAGACCGCGACCATCTACATGACGCTGGAACTATACAACCTTGATTCACTGAACAAACTGCTGACCAAAGTCAGTCAGATTGATGATGTGATCGAAGCAAAACGTTCGCAGTAAAACAACGGTATCAGGTCTTGCCGTGGCCACGTCCATCACATGGCAAGATCTGATGCTGCTGAAGCTTGAAATCCGCAGGTTGGAACCACTCAGATGTCAAAAAATATCAACGACTTACTTGCCATTATGGCAACTTTACGCGACCCACAGCATGGTTGTGCCTGGGACAAAGCTCAGAGCTATCAGAGCATTGTGCCCTATACGCTGGAAGAAGCTTACGAAGTTGCCGACACCATAGAACGCGGTGCTATTGACGAGCTGCCGGATGAACTGGGCGATTTACTGTTTCAGGTGGTGTTCTACAGTCAGATTGGCAAAGAACAAGGCCGTTTCAACTTTGATGATTGTGTCAGTGCTATTTGTGACAAGCTGATTCGCCGTCATCCTCATGTCTTTCCGGCTGCAGAGCAATTGCCAGAAGCTGAAATTCCGGCAGATGCAACCATCGCATTACAAGGTTGGGAAGCGATTAAAGCGGCGGAGCGTGGTGACAATGGTCAACACAGTGTACTGGATAATGTGCCTGTTGGTTTGCCGGCGTTAACGCGGGCTTACAAGTTGCAAAAACGCTGTGCCAGTGTCGGTTTTGACTGGCCGGGAATTGAAGGCAGTTGGGACAAAGTGAAAGAAGAGATCGCCGAAGTCGACGCCGAGCTGGTGCACGGTGTCGGCCCGGAAAATACCGCGCTGGCGGAAGAATTGGGTGATTTGATGTTCGCGCTGGTAAACGTGGTGCGTAAAGCCGGTTTTCAGCCGGAAACTTTACTCAGAAGTGCCAATCAGAAATTTGAACGGCGGTTTCGCCAGGTGGAACAGTTGCTGGCTGACAGCGAAGCGCAGGTTGGTGTCGCCAGCCTTGAACAAATGGAACAGGCATGGCAACAAGTGAAACTGCAGGAAAAAATGCCCCGCTGACACCCCGTCATCTGGTGTATTGCTGGGAACTGGGGCAGGGTTATGGGCATCTGCTGAATTTCCGCCGGCTCGCCCTGTTATTACTGGCAGATGGTTGGCGGGTCAGCGCTATAGTCCGTGACGCTGATAAAGCCCGCCGCTTGTTGCCTGCTGATGTGCAGGTGTTTGCTATTCCGCCGTTAGGCGCACAATCGCGTTTTAATCCGACGGTCAATCTGGCCGAAATTCTGCTGAATAATGATTTTGCCGACGTGACCCGCTTGCAGGCGCGAGCGGCGTTATGGCAACAGCGATTGATTGAGTTGCACCCTTCAGTATTGTTGATTGACCATGCCCCGACCGCTTTGCTGGTTGGTGTTATAAACCAGCGGCGGATAGCGTTGTTGGGCAGCGGTTTTTTTATTCCGCCGAACTTGCCAGAGCTACCGCTGTTCAGCTTGTTTGCCGGTCGGACATCGGGAGCAGAAGCCGAATTGGTAAACGTCTTTAACCAGATTGAACTGAACCAACGGCGCTTGAACTTAAAGGGGATTGCCGATTTATTTTATCAAAGTGATGCACAATTTTTATGCACCTTTGCTGAACTCGATCATTATGGTGAACGCCCGGAGGGCGAGTATTGGGGGGCTATCAGTGACTTTAGTTTTGGCGAACCTGCCCTTTGGCCTGACAAAGAAGGCCCCAAAGTCTTTATGTATCTGCATGCCGATTATCAGGCATTGCCCGCTTTGCTGGATGAAGTGCAGCGTTTAAACATGAACGTGTTAACCCATATTGGGGGTTGGTATGGCGATAGCTCACGCTGGCCGGCCATACGTTTTATGCCAAAGCCACTTCGGCTGGACGATGTCGCTGCGCAAGCTGATTTAGTGATTTGCCACGCTGGACATGCCACTATTTCAGGAATGTTATTGCGTAGGCAAAAACTGTTATTAGTGCCCAAACAGCTTGAACAGTTGTTATTAGCCGATCGTCTCTGGCGACAGCAACTGGCGTTGGTGCTGGCTCCGGGAGCTGATATGAGTTTGTTGGCACAAATGTGCCACACCTTGTTGTACGATCAAAGTCTGCAAGCCCGCTTACAACAGTTTGCCCGATATTATGCAGGGTATTCGGTCCAAGAACAGGCCGAGGGGATGCTGGAAGTACTCAGTGAACTGGTTGCGGCGGCAGAGCCACCGCAACCCTGAACAACGGGATTAAACCGCTGTTTTACGCTGCCGGCGGCGAAATGCCAAACCAGCTAAACCAGCACCAACCAGTGCTAGAGCGCCAGGCTCTGAGACAGTGCCCGATGGCTGGCCAACGATATTACTCTGGGTAAAACCTGCGTTGTTGCCCATGCCGTCAAAGCCGTTCGGATCACCAAACTGGGCATAGGTATAACCAGCAAATTGCTGATAGCCGTATTCACCATAACTGCCATAATCACCGTAACCACAATCAGGCTCGGAGGTTGTGGCCATTGGACTGACGCCGTCTGTGCCTTGTTCAGTTGGAATGGGTTCGCCGTAACTTTGGCAGGTGACCAGATGATTCCCACTGACTAAGGTGCGGATGCTGTAGCTCAACTGCATCGATGCCCCGGCCGCCAACGTGCCTAGATTCAGCTGACTATTTAACAGGTCCCAGCTGTAATACTGACTGCCAGCGCTATAGTTACCCAGTAGTAACCCAGAGCTGGTGAAGTTCGAACCGTTCAGATCGGTAAACAGCTCAAAAGCACTGTTCCAAACGGAGTTACCATTTACTTTGATATCAACTTGGTAACCGGCTTTAGAAAATTCTGTTGCGTCTGTGAAGTTGTAGTTGCTCGCATTCAGGCTTCCCCAGTTGATCGTGAAGTTGTACATAAAATTCATCGAACTGGCAGCGGTATTGGTCAGTGTGGCATTTTGTACAATTTCAGAATAATGCTGATAGGTCGAGCCTTGACCAAAGGATCGGCTATACATCCAACCGGCGTTATTGCCTGCTGCCGCTCCATCTGTATTTGGATTGCTGGAGTAAAAACCGATGTAAGCAGCTACGTTGCTTGGGTCGGTAGATGAGTTTACATCCTTTGCTGTGACGCCACCGGGGCCAATCAGGTAACCTGACTGAGCGTCCAAACTATAGGTGATAGACGCGGCGTGCAAAGATGGAAGTTGTACACCAAGTACCATGGCGATCAGACAGCTGAGCCGGCTTGGCGTAACAACATTGGTTTGAAACATCTCGAAATCCCTCTGGTTATGATTGGTGATGGTGAGCCGGTGCTCAAAGTGCATGGCACCAGCGCCCCGGATTTCTCCTGCAAGCAAAAATCGTGCCTTTGCAAAATTATAAACAAGTTGTTGAATTTGAATGATGCCGTCGGCTTACTTTTCGATGAGTGTAAAAAAATCAGACATTTGTTAAGGTGCACAGCTTTTATGAACAAGCACCGGCTTTTTGATTGAGCCTGAGCGGCAGCTTTGTTATACTTTCCGCCCGTCCTGATACCAATATCCGCAGTCCGAAGTCTTCATCCTGATTTCAGATTGCTTGTGGCTATTGGTCCATTAAATTCAACGTTGTCTCAGGGGTCTCATGACTACAAGATACATCTTCGTGACGGGTGGGGTTGTCTCATCTTTAGGTAAAGGCATTGCTGCTGCGTCATTAGCGGCAATTTTAGAAGCACGTGGCCTGAAGGTAACGATCCTGAAACTGGATCCGTATATTAACGTCGATCCGGGCACCATGAGCCCTATCCAGCACGGTGAAGTCTTTGTCACCGAAGACGGCGCCGAAACCGACTTAGACTTAGGTCACTACGAGCGGTTTATCCGCACCAAGATGACCAAGCTCAACAACTTCACGCAAGGCAAAATCTATTCTGAAGTGCTGCGCCGTGAACGTCGTGGCGACTACCTCGGCGCAACCATTCAGGTTATTCCGCATATCACCAATGAAATCAAAGCCCGTGTTGTTGCCGGCGCTGAAGGTTATGACATTGCGATCGTCGAGATTGGCGGCACTGTCGGTGATATCGAATCACTGCCGTTCTTAGAAGCAATCCGCCAACTGGGCACTGAAATCGGCCGTGAGCGCGCGCTGTTTATGCATTTGACGCTGGTGCCTTACCTTGGCACTGCCGGTGAAATCAAAACCAAACCGACGCAGCATTCAGTCAAAGAGCTGCGTTCTATCGGTATTCAGCCGGATATTCTGGTGTGCCGTTCTGATCGCGCCATCCCGACCAATGAAAAAGCCAAAATTGCGCTGTTCACCAACGTGGAAGAGCGAGCGGTCATTTCGTTAAAAGACGTCTCCAGCATTTACCAAATCCCGGCTTTATTAAAATCGCAGGGCCTGGACGATTTAGTGGTGCGGCGTTTTTACTTAAATTGCCCGGAAGCAGACCTGACCGAATGGGAACAGGTGCTGTATCAGGAAAGTAATCCGACCGGCGAAGTCACCATTGGTATGGTTGGCAAGTATGTCGAATTAAAAGATGCCTATAAGTCGGTCAACGAAGCACTCAATCACGCCGGGCTGAAAAATCGCCTGACGGTGACCATCAAATACATCGATTCGCAGGACGTTGAAACCAAAGGCCCAATCATTCTGGCGGGCCTGGACGGTATTCTGGTGCCGGGCGGTTTCGGTGAACGTGGCGTTGAAGGCAAAATTATTGCGGCGAAATACGCCCGTGAAAGCAAAATTCCATACCTCGGCATTTGTCTTGGGATGCAGGTTGCGCTGATCGAGTTTGCTCGTAACGTGGCAGGCCTCAAAGGGGCACATTCAACTGAGTTTAATAAGGACACGCCTTACCCGGTGGTTGGTTTAATCACCGAGTGGCTGGACAGCGCAGGCCAGGTCGAACTTCGTACTGGCGATTCCGACTTAGGCGGAACTATGCGTCTGGGCAGCCAAAACTGTAACCTCAAGGCCAATACTAAAGCCCGCGAAACTTATGGTGCGGACGTGATTAGTGAACGTCACCGCCACCGGTATGAAGTGAACAATCACTTTATTCCGAAACTTGAAGAGGCTGGCCTGATTATTTCTGGTTTATCTGCGGATAATCAGTTAGTGGAAATGATTGAACTGCCAAACCATCCCTGGTTTGTCGCCGGGCAATTCCATCCGGAATTTAACTCGACGCCACGCGACGGTCATCCGTTGTTTCAGGGGTTTGTCGCCGCAGCATATAAATATCAGAAGCAACAAACGACCAAATAATGGAAAAGCCGTGCTATATACCCAAAAGCATTGAAGATTCGGGTAGGCGGCAACTGAATGAAGCCCCAGGAGCTTAGTTGTTCTAAGTGACTGGGGTTCGTGAAGGCGGCCAACAACCCCGCATCTTCAAGGATGAAGGGTATAGGCGCGGCTTTTTTGCTTTGGTCTACAGGGGAATAACATGTCTGAAATTATCAATATCGTCGCCCGTGAAATTCTGGACTCGCGTGGCAATCCAACTGTCGAAGCCGATGTGTTTCTGGCTAGTGGCGTGATGGGCCGTGGTTGTGCACCTTCAGGTGCTTCAACCGGTACCCGCGAAGCGTTAGAACTGCGTGATGGCGATAAAAGCCGTTACTTAGGCAAAGGCGTCAAAACAGCAGTCGCCAATATCGATGGCCCAATCAAAGCGGCTCTGGTCGGTCAGTCTGCTTATGAACAGGCGAAAATCGACCAGATCATGATCGATCTGGACGGTACTGAATCGAAGTCTACATTAGGTGCCAACGCGATTCTGGCGGTGTCTTTAGCAGTAGCCCGCGCAGCTGCAGCTGATAAAAAAATCCCGTTATATCAGCATATTGCTGACCTGAATGGCACGCCAGGCGTCTACTCTATGCCGGTTCCGATGATGAACATCATCAACGGTGGTGAGCATGCCGACAATAACGTCGACATTCAGGAATTTATGGTGCAGCCTGTTGGTGCGAAGTCTTTTGCTGAAGCACTGCGTATGGGCGCCGAAATCTTCCATCAGCTGAAAAAAGAGCTGCACGCGCAGGGTTTAAATACCGCTGTCGGTGATGAAGGTGGTTTCGCACCGGATTTAAAATCAAATGAAGAAGCCTTAACCGTGATCTCTAAAGCGGTTGCAGCGGCAGGCTACGAGCTGAACAAAGACATCACGTTGGCGTTAGATTGTGCCGCCTCTGAGTTTTACCATGACGGCAAATACAAACTGACCGGCGAAGGTAAAGAATTCACGTCTTATGAATTCAACGACTTCCTGGCTGGCCTTGCGACCCGCTTCCCAATCGTATCGATTGAAGATGGTCTGGATGAATCAGACTGGGATGGCTGGAAAGATCTGACCAACAAAATTGGCGATAAAGTACAGCTGGTGGGTGACGACCTGTTTGTGACCAACACCAAGATCCTGACGCGTGGTATTGAACAAGGCATCGGTAACTCTATCCTGATCAAGTTCAACCAAATCGGTTCACTGACCGAAACTTTAGCGGCGATCAAAATGGCGAAAGACGCTGGTTTCACTGCGGTCATTTCTCACCGTTCAGGCGAAACTGAAGATGCCTTTATCGCTGATTTAGCGGTTGGTACTGCTGCGGGTCAAATCAAAACCGGTTCATTATGTCGTTCTGACCGCGTGGCGAAATACAACCAGTTACTGCGGATTGAGCAGGAACTGGGCGCGAAAGCACCGTATCGCGGCCGTTCAGAAATTAAAGGTCAGTGATCCTTTGATTCAGTAACAGAGCCGGCTATTGCCGGCTCTTTGCTTGTTGTGCCTGTGATCCATGCGACTGTCGTTGCGTTTAAGGATCGGGCAAAGCGCTAGTCAAAGCGCAGAGGGTTGGTTAACATTCAATCATGACGATGCAAAATCAGCTTTGGTTTAATCCGGAGCAATCCCTGACGTATGCCGAGCTGTGCAATACCTTGTACGAGCGGGAATTGGCACGTCTGGCGCTTTCGCCACCAGAGCAGCTGCCTTTTTTGCCGCGCCGGCTGAAAAGTCTGCCGTTTTATGTGCGCGAAGCCGCGACTTTAATTCTGCAATATCCGTCGCCGCTGACGCTCGACAGCCAGAATGCCTGCTGGTTACACAGTCAAAGCAAACAATGTCCGGTCCCCCATGTTGATGAATCCGCGAGTATCTTTAGTTATTACAGTAAGTCAGCCAAATTAGGTTTGTTAGTGCCGGTCTATGTGCAATTGCAGGGCGCGCAGCAGCAAGGCGTGCAACAGATAGTGCTGGATTCGGTCGACGAAATAGACCGTGAAGGGCAACGCATTCATTGTAATGAACATGGCTGGTTTGCTTTCGCCGGTTGGCCGCAAGAGCCTGATAATCAACATAAATTATTATTAAAACCCAGTAAGGCAGTGCTGACTGCCGTCTGTTGTGGCCATCAGTGGCGCAACGGTGAACGGAAAACCCCACGGCTGTTAAGTCTGCGCGAAATGCTGCTGGCCAGTCGGCTGAACTGGCAGAATTTCGCCAAACCCCATGCCTCCCGACCCGACGAACTGCGTCCAGCCCGCGTAAAATAAGCCATAGGGCTTTTCAGCGGGATCTCTAGCCTGCATAATACCGGCAGATTGTCGTTTCCGGATTTGTTATGCGACTGTTAATCATCATGTTGTTTGCTCTGGTGTGTGCACTGCAATACCGTCTGTGGTTTGGTCCGCACAGCGTGAAAGAATTTTTTAAGCATCAGGAAGAGTTGAAAGTGCATCTGGCCAGTAACCTGGAACTGGAAAAGCGCAATAAAATGCTGATGGCCGATGTGGCTGATTTACAAAGCGGGCTGGACTCTATTGAAGAGCGTTCGCGCAATGAACTGGGCCTGATTAAACAAGACGAAGTGTTTTTCCGTCTGGTGGCCAAGCAGGGTCAAAAATGACCATCGCCATGCTGATCCCGGCTGCTGGTGTGGGGAGCCGGATGCAGGCTGACCGGCCGAAACAATATTTAACGCTGGCAAATCAAACGGTACTTGAACATACCGCCGGAAAATTACTGGCGTTACCGCAGACTTCGCGCTTATTTCTCGCGCTTTCCCCGCAAGACCCTTATTTTGTTGCCTTGCCGCTGGCAGCCGATCCGCGTGTCTGCCGTGTCGACGGTGGCGCCGAGCGCGCCGATTCGGTGCTGGCTGGTCTCGATGCGATTGATGCTGAACAATTCCCCTGGACTCTGGTACACGATGCGGCAAGGCCGCTGGTCCAGCTCAGTGATATCGAGCAGTTGATTGCAGCCTGCCTCAGCACAGGGCAGGGCGGTATTTTAGCCAGCCCGGTGCGCGATACGATGAAACGGGGACAGCCGCACGGTCAGGGCCCCAGTCTGGTCGAACATACTGTTGATCGCCGGCAACTCTGGCATGCGCTGACGCCGCAACTGTTTCCGACCCTACAATTGCGCGACGCATTACGCCGGGCGTTAGCAGCCGGCGCCGCCATCACCGACGAAGCTTCCGCGATGGAGTGGGCCGGTCATCCGGTACAGTTGATCCCTGGGCGCGCGGATAATCTCAAAATTACTCAGCCAGAGGATTTAGCTCTGGCGCGTTTTTATCTGGAGCAGGCATGATCCCTTTTCGTATTGGCCACGGTTTTGATGTACACGCTTTTGGTGGCGAAGGCCCGGTGACGCTCGGCGGTGTTAAAATTGATTACCCACAAGGCCTTTTGGCGCATTCTGACGGTGACGTCGTGCTGCATGCGGTAGCTGATGCGTTGTTAGGCGCGGTCGCGCTTGGCGATATTGGCCATCATTTCCCCGACACTGATGCGGCTTTTAAAGGCATTGACAGCCGGATTTTACTGCGTAAAGTTTTTGCAGACGTCAAAGCGCAAGGTTATGCCATTGGCAATCTGGATGTGACTATCATGGCGCAGGCGCCAAAAATGGCACCGCATATCCATGCGATGCGCACCGTGCTGGCGGCAGATCTTGAGACAGAGCTGTCGCAGGTCAATGTCAAAGCCACCACCACTGAAAAACTGGGCTTTGTCGGCCGTAAAGAAGGCATTGCGGTTGAAGCGGTCGTGTTGCTGGTGAAAACCGCATGAGCACACCGGCCGAGAAAATCCAGTTCCCGCCTTTGGCTTATTTATATGGCGAACCGAACTGCCGTGCTCTCCTGCGCAGCGAGCCGGAAGATTTTATCGTCGATGAGGAGTTAAGTTTCACTCCCACCGGCGCTGGCGAGCATCTATTGCTACAGGTCGAAAAAATCGGTCAGAACACCCAATATGTCGGCAAACAAATTGCTGAAGCCGCCGGGATTAAATCGCGTTTAGTCAGCTATGCCGGTTTAAAGGATCGACATGCCATTACCCGGCAGTGGTTTTGTTTGCCGGTGCCCATCAAGCAGGACCTGAACTATCAAGACTGGCAGATTGAAGGCGTGCGGATTTTACAATCGGTTCGCCATCAGCGCCGGTTAAAAATCGGCTCGATTAAACAGAATCATTTCCGCTTACGGCTGCGAAACGTCTCGGACGTGGCGGAGCTGGAGCAGCGGCTGCAATGGGTTCGTGCCGGCGTCCCGAATTACTACGGCGAACAGCGCTTTGGTCGTGATGGTGGCAATCTGCAGCTGGCGGAGCATTTGTTTCGTGGCGGCAGTATCAGTGACCGCCAGATCCGTGGCCTGGCTTTATCCGCCAGCCGTTCGATGTTGTTTAACCAACAAGTGTCGCAACGCCTGCAACAGCTGGGGTTTCTGACGTTGTTACCAGGCAGTGTAGTGCAGCTCGATGGCTCGGGTTCTGTTTTTCAGGTCGACCCGGCAGATGCCGACATTCAGCGTCGCCTCAGTGAACACGACATCCACCCAACGGCGATTTTGCCCGGCATTGGTACAGTGCTGGAGCAAGGCGAAGCCCTCGACTGGCAACAACAGCAATTAATGCCATGGCAACACTGGGTTGATGGGCTCGTCGCGCTCAACGTCAATACAGAACGCCGCGCTGTCCGCTTAGTGCCAAAAGCGCTGAGTTATCAATGGCAGCATGATACACTCGAACTCAGTTTTGCCCTGCCAGCCGGCTGTTTTGCCACGTCAGTGCTGCGGGAACTGGTGAATTATCAGGATATCCGCCGGGATATCGCTGCTCTGGAGTCCTAAATGCGGATTTTGCTCAGTAATGATGATGGCGTGTACGCCAAAGGCATTTTAGTGTTGCAGCAGGCATTGGCCGAAATTGCCACAGTCATCACGGTCGGTCCCGACCGCAACTGCAGTGGGGCCAGTAATTCGCTGACCTTGCTCAATCCGCTGCGAACGCAGCAGCTGGACAATGGTTTTATCGCCGTCAACGGCACGCCAACCGACTGTGTCCATCTGGCGATTAGTCAGCTTTGTGATAAAACACCGGATTTAGTCGTGGCGGGCATCAATCACGGCGCCAATCTGGGCGACGATGTGTTGTATTCCGGCACCGTCGCCGCCGCCACTGAAGGCCGCCATCTGGGCTTACCTGCGATTGCGGTATCGCTGGCCAGCCGCGACGAGGAGCATTTTGCCACTGCGGCCTACGTCACCGTGCAAGTCATTCAGCAGCTCAAATCGCATCCGTTGCCGGCCGACCAGATTTTGAATATCAATGTGCCCGGCGTGCCGCTGAGTGAACTCAAAGGCATTCAGGTGACGCGGCTTGGCCGGCGTCACAAGGCTGAAACGATGACCAGCACCACAGATCCATGGGGGCGGCGCATTTTCTGGTACGGCTCTTTAGGCCCCGAACTGGATGCTGGTGAGGGCACTGATTTTTACGCGGTCGCCAATGGCTATGCGTCAGTCACCCCATTGCAAATTGATATGACGGCGTACCGCAGTCTGCAACCTTTGCAGGAATGGCTCGAAGGGATCCGCTTCTGATGGCTGTCGCAACGTCCAGAAGCGCGCAGGTCTTAGCGCAAAAACTACAGGCGGATGGGGTTAAATCTGCTGAGGTGCTGCAGGCGATTGCACAAACACCCCGCCATCATTTTGTTGAAATGGTTTTAGCACATAAAGCTTATGAGAATACTGCGTTGCCGATAGGGCAGGGGCAGACGATTTCCCAGCCCTATATCGTGGCGCGGATGACCGAGTTGTTACTGCAGCCCAACAGTGATGGCTCGCCCTGGCAGCCAAAAAAAGTGTTAGAGATTGGCACTGGTTCCGGGTATCAGACCGCAATTCTGGCGCGGTTATTTCCGCAGGTCTGTACAGTGGAACGTATTAAGTCACTGCAATTTCAGGCGAAACGCCGGTTGCACCAGCTTGATTTACACAATGTGGCCATGAAGCATGGTGATGGCTGGCTTGGTTGGCTCTCTAAAGCACCGTTTGATTGCATTATTGTCACCGCCGCGCCGACGCAAGTGCCAGATGCCTTGTTGCATCAGCTGGTCGATGGGGGGCGTCTAGTGATCCCAGTCGGCGCACAGGAACAGATGTTGCGGATCTATACCCGGCAGCAGGATGCGTATCCGGCGACAGATGTTGAGGCTGTGCGGTTTGTACCTTTAGTGCCGGGCGAGCTGGCCTGATTTTTTCCAGGAGAATTTTTTGCGGATTTTTCAGTGGATGTACAAGAACGCGCTGATTTGGGCACAACGCCGCCACGCCGAGCATCAGTTGTTTAGCGTCGGTTTTCCTGGACCTGTGCTGGTTGCAATGCCGCGAAATCGGATGATGACGCCAGACCTTCGTCTCGGTGTGGCTCGCAACCCGTTGATCACGGCTGTACTTTGCCTCGGTCTGGCCGGCTGTGGGGTCAACAACAGTCCAGCCCCGGTCGACAGCTGGCAAAGCCGGAAACAAGCCGGCACACCATTACAGGCTGATACCTATCAGGTGAAACGTGGGGATACTTTGTTTTCGATTGCGTTTCGCAACGGTATGGACTATCGCAGTCTGGCGAGGCTCAATCGGATTGCTGATCCATATACCATTTATGTTGGTCAAATCTTGGTAGTTTCAAACAGCAGTACAGAACCGACGACTGTCCGAAATTCAGGAACTACAAGCCTTCGACCAAATAAGAATCATTCAAATTCAAACAGTTCGGACACTGCATCAAAAAACGCTAAAGTAGTTGCGCCGCAAAATCAAAAGCGTTATGGTCAAAATCAACGGGTCGAAGAACCCGACAAAACCGCAAACAGTACCATTAATGGGGAAGTTCGTCGATGGCATTGGCCAGTGAAAGGCCCGATATTGGCAAAATTCTCCAGTCAGGAACACGGTAACAAAGGTCTTGATATTGGTGGTGAATACGGTTCACCGATTAAAGCGGCAGCGGCAGGTCAGGTGGTGTACGCCGGCAATGCGCTGCGGGGTTATGGCAATTTAATCATCATCAGACACAATGATGATTTTTTGAGCGCCTATGCCCACAATCACCGTTTATTGGTGAAAGAACGCGAATCGGTAGCAGCAGGACAGATCATCGCTGAAATGGGCAATTCCGATGCAGACCGTGTACAACTGCATTTTGAGATCCGCTTTCGCGGGAAGTCTGTCGATCCGCTGCGTTATCTGAAATAAATAACAGCACATAATCGCATCATCAAAGAATGGATTTCTGGTTTTGGCGCGTGACCCTTGCAGATCTGGGAGACGGATATGGGACAAAAAGATGAAGACGAAGTAGTTGATTTCAAGGAAGCGGAATTGACAGATGACGTGGCAATGCTGGACGACGATGCAGCAGAGCCCGATATGGCAAGCCTTGCCAGCGAAGAAGACAGTACACCTGACGATGTGTTCACCCGTGACGACAGTCAACGCGCGATGGACGCCACGCAAATCTATCTCGGAGAAATTGGTTTCTCACCACTTCTCAGTGCCGAAGAAGAAGTTTACTTTTCCCGTTTAGCCCTCAAAGGCGATGCCGCTGCCAGAAAGCGGATGATCGAGAGCAATTTACGTCTGGTGGTTAAAATTGCCCGGCGTTATATCAATCGTGGTCTGGCACTGCTGGATTTGATTGAAGAAGGTAATCTCGGTCTGATCCGGGCGGTAGAGAAGTTTGACCCTGAACGCGGATTTCGTTTTTCAACCTACGCCACCTGGTGGATCCGCCAGACCATTGAACGCGCCATCATGAATCAAACCCGGACTATCCGGTTGCCTATTCATGTGGTGAAAGAACTGAATATTTATTTACGGGCGGCCCGCGAGTTATCACAGCGGCTGGACCATGAACCGACGCCGGAAGAAATTGCTGCAGCGCTGGACCGTCCGGTCGAAGAAGTACGCAAAATGCTGAAGCTGAATGAAAAAATCACTTCGGTAGATACACCGGTCGCAGGGTCATCTGAAAAACAACTGCTCGATATTCTGGCAGACGAAAAAGAACTTGGCCCTGAAACAGAACTGCAGGATGCCGATATTCGGCAGCACCTGGTGGTTTGGTTGGAAGAGCTGAATCCTAAACAGCGCGAAGTGCTGGCACGACGCTTTGGCTTGCTAGGTTACGAGCCTTCCACCTTAGAAGATGTGGGCCGCGAAATTGGTCTGACGCGCGAACGCGTGCGCCAAATCCAGGTCGAAGCCTTGCGACGCCTGCGTGAAATTGTCACGCACCAAGGTCTCAACATTGAGACGCTGTTCCAGGAATAGCAGCCAAAACGATTGCAGCAAAAAAAGCGGGAATTTTCCCGCTTTTTTTATGCGCGCCATCCTTGGCGCTCATCCTTCGGACCAACGCTACACGTTGTTAAAAATTACTCCCGATAATTTTTTATGTACAGGACGTAAGGTATGCCGCAAACGCAGGAGCAGTTTGCGGCGATGCGCGCCATCCCTGGCGTTATCGACTAGCCCGCTTTTATGCCCATTTTCAGAGTCTGGCACAGGCTTTGCTCCATCTGGTTTATCTGCGCGTTTTTGCACCAAAACAGCGTGCACAGGTGACAGACGCAGAAACACCGGACAAATAGCGGAGTGGTAGCATGGGGCAGAGTTTCAGCGGATATCCGCAATTACCTGATTGTTTTGATGAACTGGTGTCACCATTGGGCACCGCCAGAGCGCCGGCAACGGCGATTGCCCGCTTTATTGAGCGTCACGGCACCGCCGAATTGCTGCGTCGCCAACAGCAACTGGACCAGACTATCCGCAGTATGGGCGTATGTTTCACCTTGTATAACGAAGGCCAGAACATCGACCGCGCCTGGCCGCTGGACGTGATGCCACGCACCATTCCACTGAGCGAGTGGCGCCGCACCAGTGCAGGCCTGATGCAAAGACTGCAGGCACTGAACCTGTTTATCGACGATCTGTACCATGACCAGCGCATTCTGCAGGCCGGTATCGTGCCCAAAGAGCTGGTGCTGCAGTCGAAAAACTTTCTTGCACCATGTCGGGGCGTTTCGCCCCCTTTTGGGGTCTGGTCACATATCTGTGGCACCGATTTGGTTCGCGACGAGCAAGGCCAATTTCTGGTGCTGGAAGATAACCTGCGGGTACCCAGCGGTGTGTCATACATGCTGGAAAACCGCACTGTGATGAAACGGGTATTCCCGGAGCTGTTCGCCGACTCGACGATAGTCCCGGTTGACGATTATCCGCATCAGCTGTGGAAGATGCTGGCGTCGTTATCGCCCCGGCCCGGTGATGTGCCCTGTATCGTGCTACTGACCCCCGGCATTTACAACTCGGCTTATTTTGAACACAGCTATCTGGCGCAGCAAATGGGCATCGAGCTGGTGGAGAATACTGACCTGCAGGTCGAAGCCGATGGCGTTTATTTGCGAACACTCAATGGCTTACAAAAGGTTGATGTGATTTATCGCCGGGTCGATGATATTTTTCTCGATCCGACCGTGTTCAGGCCCGACTCAGTGCTCGGCGTGCCCGGACTATTTCAGGCCTGGGCCAAAGGGCAGGTTGCGATTGCCAATGCGCCAGGTTCAGGGGTGGCCGACGATAAAGTCATTTATGCCTATGTACCGCAGATTATTGAGTACTACCTTGGCGAAAAGCCACTGATTGACAATGTGCCGACTTATCTTTGCTCCGACGAGCAACAAAGAGCTTATGTGCTGGCCAACCTCGATAAACTCGTGGTGAAGCCGGCCAATGAATCCGGCGGGTATGGCATTTTGATTGGTCCACGCGCCACGCCAGCAGAGCGGGCGCAGATGGCAGAAGCAGTCGCTAAAGATCCACGCAATTTCGTGGCACAACCGACTTTGCAATTATCAACGGCGCCGACTTTGTGTGACGGAGTGCTGGAGCCGCGCCACCTGGACTTACGGCCCTTTATCCTGCAGGGCCGTGATTTGTATTGCAGCACCGGTGGCTTAAGCCGGGTCGCGTTGCGCCGGGGCTCGCTGGTGGTGAATTCATCCCAGGGCGGCGGCAGTAAAGATACCTGGATCATCAATGATGAGGTGTAAAGCATGTTATTAAAATCCGTAGATCACGTATTTTGGCTGGGTCGTTATTTAGAACGGCTGGACGATACCGCACGGCTGATTAATGCCACCAGCCATGTGTTGATTGATAGCCATCAGGATACGCAGTTTGGCTGGCCGATTTTGCTCGAAGTGTTGGGACAGGACAGTAGCGCGCTGTTAAAAAAGTTTCAGTCAAGCGATACGCCTTTGTCGCTGGCGGAAACGGAAAGGGCTGTGATGGCCTGTCTGATCAATGCGCCGGACAGTCCGGTGTCGATCCGCGCCACCAGTACTGCACTCAAGCATAATGCCCGCACGATCCGGCCTTTGATCCCACGCGATATGTGGGAAGAACTCAATGCGCTCGATTTGTTTTTACAACAACATTGCAGCACGGCGGTGAGCAGACAGCAGCGATATCAGCTGATGGCAGAAGTCAGCCGGCGCTGTCAGATGGTGGTCGGTGTGCTAGATGGGACTATGTTACGCGGGGACGCCTTTGATTTGTTTAACATCGGCCGACATCTGGAACGTGCAGACATGACCACGCGGATTATGGATGTGCTGGTGTTACAGCAACTCCAACCGACTCAAATCAAAAGGCCGAAATTCCGCTGGCTGTCGGTGCTCAATGCACTGGGCGGTATGGAATCGTATCAATATTATCTGGCGCATCAGAAAGGCGACGTCGATGCGATTGATTATCTGCTGACCTATGCGGATTTTCCGCGGTCGATCAGTTATTGTCTGAACCGGGTTGCGGCATCGGCAAAAGCGCTCCCGCATGCCGGCGCTATTCTGGCGGAATTGCAACAAGTGCAGGCACTGCTGAGGCCCCAGGGGCTGGCGGAGTTATCGACTGTGCAGTTACATACACTGATTGATGAACTGCAGGCCGGCATTATCACGCTGCACCAGCAGATTTTGGCGCCTTGCCAGCAACCTGCACCTATAGTGCAATTATCAGCTTAATCGGGTGAGCATGAAGGATATGCAGTGACAGCATTTGAAACGGATCATAGCGCAACGCTGCAGCATTGGCTGACGACTCAGCAAACAGGTCTGCCCCTGTTGTATCGCGAGTTGCAACAGCAATTGCGCGAAAATGCCGCTGGTTTCGGTGCGGTCTCGGCCCCGCAGCGTCAGCTCGATCCTTTGCCCCTGCTGATTAGTGGTCAGGATTGGCGCCATCTGGAAGCCGGCATGTTGCAACGCCAACGACTGCTGCAGTTAGTGCTGGCTGATCTGTATGGCGCGCAGCAATATATCCGGCCTGATCTGTTACCGGCTGATGCGGTGTTTCGCTCACCGGCTTTTTTACTCAGCGCGGCCGGTTTAGTGTCCAAGGCTGCGGACTGGTTACCCTTATTCAGTCTGGATCTGGTGCAATCGGTCAGCGGAGAGTGGCTGGTGCTGCAGGATCATGCCCTATTGCCGCCGGGGCTCGGCTATCTGGTGGAGCACCGGCTGGCCTTTAATCATTTGGCGCCGGTGCAAGCGCTCGATATCCCCAAAGCGCAAATTGCCGGCTTTTACCGGCGTTTACAGCAAAGTCTGCAAAGTCGTCAGCCGGACTCAGCCTCAGAGGAAGCGTTGTCAGGGCTTTGGATCACTTCTGTCCGTAGCAGCCATTATTTTGAACAGGCCTATCTGGCCAATTATCTGGATATTGCTGTGGTGCACGGCGCCGACTTAACCTTCCGTGACGGTTCTTTGTGGCTAAAAACCTTGACGGGGCTGAAACCCGTGGCGGCCTTGCTGCGGTATTTACCGGATGCACAGACCGATCCGCTGGAGCTGGAACCCGCCCCCGGAGGTTGTGCCGGTTTATTGCAAAGTATCCGGCAACAACAGCTCAGTTGTTTGAATCCGCCAGGTAGCAGTGTGCTTGATACCGGTGTATTACAGCCGTTTCTTCCCGCCTTGTGTCAGGCCCTGCTGGGAGAGCCTTTGTTACTGGCGCAGGCTGAGGTGCTTTGGTTAGGCCATGCTGAGCAGTTGCAGCAGTTCCTCGCTGCGCCTGCCGGATTCCGCCTGCGCCGCATCAGCGACCAGCAGCAGTTTGTACCCGCGTCGCTCGGATCAGCGGCGCTGACAGCCTTGCTCCAGCAGCTAAGCCAAGATAGCGGTGACTATCTTGCAACTGCATTGTTGTCACTGCAGCGCGAACCTTGCTGGCAAGCCGGATCCGACGCTTATCAGGCCAGCACGACCTTGCGGCTGTTTAGCCTGTGGGATGACCGGCAAAGTCCGCTAGTGTTGCCAGGTGGCTATGCCCAGATGTGTGCGGATCCGCTGCAATTACAGACTGGCGAGTCATCTGAGCCGCAGTTGGTCAAAGACGTCTGGGTGCTGGCAGATCGGGGCGTGACCGCCAGTTTGCTGCAAAGCAGCAGTGGCACCCTGGATTTATCACGACACAGTGGTCTGGTGACCAGCCGCGTTGCGGACCATCTGTTTTGGTTGGGACGTTATAACGAGCGGTTGAATCAGATTTGCCGAGCGCTGCGGACTGCGTTGTCGATGGTCAATGCAGGTACCAGCACCGCAGAACTGCAGGATATCGCCCCCTTGTTGCAGTTTTGCCGGCAGGCCAATGGGTTACCGACCGGTGCGACGGATCTGGACCAACTGCTGCAGCAATTGTTTGACCCGGCACACCCGGGCAGTCTATTTGCCATTTTGCAGGCGCTATTATTTAACGCACAATCGGCCCGAGAATATTTTGCGGCGGATACCTGGCTGGTGCTGGACAAGTTACAGCAGGCACTGCGTGCTTTGCCAAAGCTGCAGCGGCAAAGATCTGGCCTGTTTTTATCAGGCCCCTGTTTGCGTCAGCTCGACGACATTATCTTGTTGCAAACCGCTCTGTATGGCCTGAACAATGAAACGATGAGCCGGACTCAGGCATTGCGCCTGATGGATTTAGGCCAGCATATTGAGCGTGGCCTGCAGACGGCCGCTTTGTTACAGTCGGTTTTTGTGCCGGCACAAGGTGCCCCGCGGCCATCGGCGGTGCTGATGGAAGCCGTGCTGCGTCTGGCTGATACGGTCAATACTTATCGGCGCCGCTACCGCAGTCAGTTGCATCCGCTGGCCGTCATTGATTTGTTGGTGTTTGACGACAGCACACCCCGCTCGGTCGGCTATCAGTGTTTGCGCATTCAGCGCCAGTGCACCGATTTGCCGGTGCTGGCGGCACAACCCGGTTTGTCAGCGGAACAACGATTGGCGCTGGAGCTGGTGACTTTGTTGCAACTGACCGAACCGCAATCGTTGTTTGATGCAGAGCAGGGCGCTACTCCGGCGCTTGGGTTGCTGCTGAGTCAAATCCAGCACCGGTTAAAATTGTTGTCAGACAGTATCACGCTGTCTTATTTCAACCACGCGCCGCCGAGCAGCAGCTGGCAGAGTTTCTGAGGATGTACATGTTTTTTGGCATTGCGGAGGTCCGGTGCGTTATCAACTGAGTCATCTGACCCGTTATCAGTATCAACGAGCTATCGCCAATAGTTATAACCTGACCTGCCTGCAGCCCCGGCAGTTGCCGTGGCAGCAGGTTTTAGACGCGCAGCTGCTCGTCACGCCATCCCCTTGTGCCCGGTACTCTCACCTGGACTTGTTTGGCAATCAGCGCCAGTTGCTGCATGTATTGGCGCCGCATCAGGACATGACGGTCCAGCTGCAGGCGGTGATTGAAGTGCAGTCCCGCCAGCTTGCAGCACAGCTTGGCGATGGCCTGTCACTGACGGACGCCACCGATCAACGGCAGCTGACCGATCCGGTGGTGGCTTTGTGCCGACATGCCAGCCGCAACATCCCGTTGCTGGCGGATACCGCAGCCCTCTGGCAGCAGGTGTACCGGCCGGATCTGTCGATGCTGCAAAATGTAGCTTTACTCAATCAATTGATTTACCAAGAGTTTCAATACGACCCTGAGTTCAGCACTGTGGTCACGCCTATTGCTGATGTATTGCAGCACAGACGTGGAGTTTGCCAGGACTTCGCCCAGCTGGCGATCAGCTGTTTACGTAGCCAGGGCATTGCTGCGCGTTATGTCAGTGGTTATCTGGAAACACGGCCACCACCGGGACAGCCACGATTACAGGGCGCTGATGCGTCGCATGCCTGGTTTTCGGTGTTTGACCCAAGGCTTGGCTGGGTTGATTTTGACCCAACCAATAACGTGCTGGCGGATGTCCAGCATCTGACGCTGGCGTTTGGCCGCGATTATGCCGATGTGGTGCCATTAAAAGGTGTATTGCAGGGCAGTGGTGATCACCAGTTACAGGTGGCTGTCGATGTGCTGGCGCTGGAGTAAAACGCCGGTGCCAGCGCAAGGGCTGGCACCGTGATTGGATGAAAGGCCGGCGATTTAAAGCTGGCGTTTGAGGGCAAACAACAAATCGAGCGCCTGTCTCGGCGTTAAATCATCCGGGTCAACACTGGCCAATTGCGTCAGTACCGGATGTGGGGCAGGTTCAGCAAACAAATCGGCCTGAGCTGTCAGTGCCGCTTGAGCCGGGCTGGCTGTTTTGGGTTGTTGTTGCTCCAGCGCAGTCAATTTGCGCTGCGCCTGGCGGATCACCGATTTCGGCACACCGGCCAACTGCGCGACCTGCAGCCCATAGCTCTTACTGGCCGCGCCCGGCTGCACCTGATGCATAAACACAATGTGTTCATCATGTTCGACCGCATCCAGATGGATGTTGGCGACACCAGTCAGCAATGCAGGTAAATCCGTCAGTTCAAAATAATGCGTCGCAAATAAGGTCAGCGCTTTGAGCTTCGTGGCGAGGTATTCGGCACAGGCCCAAGCCAAAGACAAACCATCATAGGTACTGGTACCCCGGCCGATTTCATCCATCAGCACCAGACTTTGCGCGGTCGCATGATGCAAAATAGTCGCGGTTTCAGTCATCTCCACCATAAAAGTCGAACGGCCTGACGCCAGATCGTCAGAAGCACCAACCCGGGTAAAGATGCGGTCAATCGGCCCTAAAGTTGCCGCTTGTGCCGGGACAAAACTGCCGATATAGGCCATCAGCACGATGAGTGCCGCCTGACGCATATAGGTCGATTTACCGCCCATATTCGGGCCAGTGACGACTAACAAATGCCGTTGTGGTGTCAGGTCCAGCGGATTGGCAATAAAAGGCTCAGCGGTCATCTGCTCTACAACCGGATGACGCCCCTGTTCAATATGGATACCGGTCTCGGCCACCAGTGTCGGTTGGCAATAGTTCAGGCGTACCGCACGTTCTGCGAAGTTCGTCAGCACGTCCAGTTCCGACAAACTGGCGGCGAGTTGCTGCAGTGCGGCAAGGTCCGGCGCTATCAAATCAAATAGTTGTTCATAAAGCTGTTTTTCCAGAGCCAGCGCTTTACTTTCACTGCCCAGCACTTTGTCTTCATATTCCTTGAGTTCCGGAATAATGTAGCGTTCGTTGTTTTTTAACGTCTGACGACGGATGTAATCAGCCGGTACCGCATCTGCAGCGGCGCGGCCGGTTTCGATGTAATAACCGGCCACTTTATTGAAGCCAACTTTGAGAGAGGCAATGCCGGTTCTGGCCTTTTCGCGTTGTTCCAGCTGCTCCAGATAGTCGGTCGCGCCTTTGGCTAAAGCCCGCCATTGATCCAATTCGGCATGATAACCTTCTGCTATCACACCGCCATCGCGGATCAGCACCGGCGGGTTGTCGATAATGGCACGCTCTAGTAACTCGGTCAGGGCCGGCATCGGTTCGCAATCATGCGCCAGTTGTTGCAAGCGGGTGCTTTGCAGCTGGCTGAGCAGCGGTGTCAGCTCCGGTAGCTGCTGCAAGGCCTGACGCAGTCTGGCGAAATCGCGCGGGCGGGCACTTCGTAGCGCCAGCCGCGCGACAATGCGTTCGATGTCCCCAATTTGCTTCAGCAAGGGCTGCAGTTCCGCATCATATTGCTGCAATTCACTGACAGCCAGATGGCGCCCGCTGATGATGGCCTGATCCCGCAGCGGCGCATGGATCCAACGTTTCAGCAACCGGCTGCCCATGGGGGTCTGACACTGGTCCAACACCGCGGCCAGAGAGTGGGCATATTGTCCGTTTAACGTTTGCGTCAGCTCCAGATTGCGCCGGGTCGCGGCGTCCAGCACAATATGATCACTGTGTTTTTCTAACGAAATACTGCGTAAGTGCGGCAGATTGGCGCGCTGAGTGTCTTTCACATATTGCAGCAGGCAACCGGCAGCCATCAGGCCAAAACGGCTGTCTTGTACGCCAAAACTCTGCAAGTCGCGGGTCCCAAATTGTTGACATAAAGCCCGTTCAGCACTGCTTTGTTCAAAGTCCCAGACCGGCCGGCGGCGCGCGCCTTTGCGATCCAGCACCAGCGCGGGTAACGGCTGCTCTTCACAATACAACAGTTCAGCCGGGTTCAGCCGCTGTAACAGCGCCGCAAGGTCATCCTGTCCCGGCAGTTCAGTCAGAACAAAACGGCCGGCACTTAAATCGAGATAAGCCAAGCCAAATTGTTGTTTATGCTGATAAACCGCGGCAAGCAAAGTGTCCTGACGTTCCTGTAACAAGGCTTCGTCAGTGACAGTGCCCGGCGTCACCACCCGCACTACTTTGCGATCGACCGGCCCTTTGCTGGTCGCCGGATCGCCCACCTGTTCACAGATGGCGACGGATTCACCTAGCTGCACCAGGCGTGCCAGATAGTTTTCGACCGCATGGTGAGGGACACCGGCCATCGGGATTGGCGCGCCGGCAGACTGACCTCGTTTGGTCAGCGAGATATCCAGTAATGCTGCGGCTTTTTTTGCGTCGTCATAAAACAGCTCATAAAAATCGCCCATGCGATAAAACAGTAAGATCTCTGGATTTTCTGCTTTGAGCGCAAGGTATTGTTGCATCATCGGGGTATGGGCACTTGGCGCTTGCCCGGTCTGGATTTCTGACGGCATAATTAAAATTCTGATTTCCCAAAAATGGAATGAAAATGACAGTTCCGGCCCATACCGAGACACTGGCCTCTGCCCTGGGTCAGCTATTATTGCGGAAAAAGCTCAGCATCACCACCGCCGAATCCTGTACCGGTGGCGGTATCTCCTACGCGTTAACGGCGATCCCCGGCAGTTCCGCCTATCTGGACCGTAGTTTTGTGACCTACAGCAATAAAGCCAAACAGCAGTTATTAGGCGTGAAAAGTGCCACTTTATTGCAATTTGGTGCCGTCAGCGAAGAAACAGTTGGCGAAATGGCGTCTGGTGCGGCTGCGGCTGCTGGTGCTGATTGCGCGGTGGCTGTGTCCGGCATTGCAGGCCCTGATGGTGGCAGTGCGTTAAAACCGGTGGGGACTGTGTGCTTTGGTTTTTATGTGCAGGGAGCTTTGGCGACAGTCCGGATCCTGTTGCATGGCGACAGATCCGCTATCCGGCAGCAAAGTATCGATTTTGCGTTGCAGCAGTTGATTCAGTTGTTGACAGCACAAACTGATTCAACTACTGTATGAGCATACAGCATTTCAGGCGAAACCCTTTTTCCGGAGTTCAAGATGGACGACAATAAACAAAAAGCCCTCAGCGCAGCCCTTAGCCAAATCGAGCGTCAGTTCGGTAAAGGTTCAATCATGAAGCTGGGTGATAACACGTCGCTGGAGATTGATGCGATCTCAACCGGCTCTTTGGGTCTGGATATTGCCCTTGGCATTGGTGGTTTACCTTGTGGCCGGATCGTTGAAATCTACGGCCCTGAATCTTCTGGTAAAACAACGCTCACTCTGCAGGTTATTGCTGAAGCGCAGAAGCTTGGTAAAACCTGTGCATTCATCGACGCTGAACACGCGCTGGATCCTATTTATGCGGGCAAGCTCGGCGTAAAAATCGACGACCTACTGGTGTCACAGCCTGATACCGGTGAACAGGCCTTAGAGATTTGTGACATGTTAGTCCGCTCAGCGGCCGTTGATGTCATCATCGTCGACTCCGTTGCAGCTCTGACGCCCAAAGCTGAAATCGAAGGTGACATGGGCGACAGCCACGTTGGTCTGCAAGCCCGTTTGATGTCACAGGCCCTGCGTAAACTGACAGGGAATATCAAACGTTCCAATACCTTATGTATTTTCATCAACCAAATCCGGATGAAAATCGGTGTGATGTTTGGCAACCCGGAAACAACCACCGGTGGTAATGCGCTCAAATTCTATGCCTCAGTACGTCTGGATATTCGCCGGATTGGGTCTGTCAAAGAAGGCGAAGAAGTGGTCGGTAACGAGACCCGCGTGAAGGTCGTGAAAAACAAAGTCGCACCACCGTTCCGCCAAGCTGAGTTTATTATCCAGTACGGTGCTGGGATTAGTAAAACCGGTGAACTGATCGATTTAGGGGTTGCGGAAAAACTGGTCGATAAAGCCGGTGCCTGGTATGCCTATAAAGGCAATAAGATTGGGCAGGGCAAAGCGAATGCGATGAAGTATCTGACTGAGAATCCTGCTGTTGCGCAGGAGATTGAAACGGAATTGCGAAACCGTCTGCTGTTACAACCTACAAAAGGTGCTCCGGTTATTGAAGAGTTGTCTGCCGAGCCAGCGGAGCTTGATGAGGAATTTTAATCTTCTCAGCAATAAAATAGTGCTGTTGCATTAAATGACTAAAGCTCAAACAAAAAGCCCATATCGGGCTTTTTGTTTATCTCAACGCCATGCTTTTTATCAGGTTAGTTTGGTTGGGCTGTACCCGGCGTTGAGCTGGCTTTTGGCTCTGGAGGCGGAACATTCAGTATCTTGACAGACCCTTGTGGGAGCATAAATCCAGCCTGTTTATATAACTGTTCAATGCGCCCGTTTTCCCGCAAAATTCTCAGGCCTTTATTCAATGCTTCATTGGCATACCGACCATCCGGGTGTGTTTTGCTAATGACAAAATGGCGACTATCGTTGAGCAGAATGGCAACGCCTGGTACCACTTTTAATCGGAGTTGTTCCAGTTGATAAATGCCGTCTTTGTCATGAAAAAATGGCATGAGCATGAAATCGACCCAACGCATGTGAACCATCCGCGCCTGGCTGAGCCATTCATCTTCACGTACCAGCTCTTTTAATGGCAATGCCGTCATCGTATCCCAATCCGTGCGCCACTTGGGTGTCGAAACCCCGCTAAATTGCCGGAGATCAGTGAGAGTTTTAATGGAGAACACCGCCGTGTTTTCTGGACTGCTATAAATTCCGGCTAAATATTCACCACGACGCACTACCGGTTCACTGACAAATACTTTGCCCGATAGTGCTTTGGCATCACTGAGCCAATAAGTATCAAAGCTCAACAGCGAGTCGCCGGTTTCAAGCAACTTTGTATTACGAAAATTAAACTTTCCAGGCTGGTAGTAAAACTTTTTGGTAAATCCACCTAAGGCAAGTGCTTGTTGTAGCAAAACCATATCCGCTACATCACGACGCATGGTGATACCGCGAAAATCTACAATGCTAAGAACTGCTCGTCCGTCCAAAAACTTCAGATAGTCTTCGTAAACATCGTCACGAATAAAAACCGGGATTTCTTCGGGTTTTGGTAAAACTGACTGGGCATAGCAGGTCAGACTCAGCAACAGACTACAGATGTACCCTAATAATTTCATGATCACTCCGTACGTTGACTACCATCCAGCATAGAGCCGAAACCACAGTATTTCAAAATTTCATATAGACGTCTAAACGTGTAGAAGTTGACATTTATCGAGTGATTCGGCAAAGTGACGCATCTTTGTGGTGATGTGGAGCTTATATGCCGATTAAAGTGATAGATCAGTTGCCTGCCGTCGAAGCCTTGTCGGCCGAGAATGTGTTTGTGATCACTGAAAGCAGGGCCCGCACTCAGGATATTCGGCCGCTGCGAATTGCGATTTTGAATCTGATGCCAAATAAAGTCGCGACGGAAATTCAGTTGTTACGGTTGCTCGCCAACAGCCCGCTTCAGGTCGATATTGAGCTGATCCGGCTGGATAACCACGTCAGTAAACACACGCCGGAAAGTCATCTGAACTGTTTTTATCGTTATTTCTCCGATGTGCAGCAGCAAAACTATGACGGTCTGATTATCACGGGCGCACCACTTGGCTTAGTGGATTATGAAGATGTCAGTTATTGGCCACAGTTATCTGAGATCTTGGCCTGGGCAGATCGTCATGTCACCTCAACCCTATTCCTCTGTTGGGCGGCGCATGCGGCACTTTATTATTACTATGGTTTGCAGCGCGAGATCCGTGGCGACAAACTGTCAGGGGTTTATTGGCAGAATGTGGCGCAGCCCCTTTGTCCCTTGGTACGCGGTTTTGATGACAGCTTCCTGGTGCCGCATTCGCGTTATGCACAAGTGCCAAAACAAAAATATCAGCAACATCCGGATATTCACGTATTGGCTGAAGCAGACGCGACCGGCGCATACTTATTGCAAAACTCCAGCGGTAGCCGGATTTTTGTCACTGGCCACCCGGAGTATGATTTGACCACCTTAAATGATGAGTATCAGCGTGATCTGGTTGCTGGTTTGAACCCTAAAGTGCCGGAAAATTATTTCCGGGACAACGACCCAAGCAAAGGCCCAATGAAACTGTGGCAGAGTCATGCCTTTTTGTTGTTCAGCAATTGGCTGAATTATTATGTCTATCAAGCTACACCATTTGATTTAGCGCGCGTAGGCGAGGGGAGAGAAGTATGAGTACTGCCCGGCTGACCGCCGACCAGTTTAAGCAAATTCTGGCGGAGCGCATTTTAGTACTGGATGGTGCGATGGGCACCATGATCCAGAATTTCCAACTGCAGGAAGCAGATTATCGCGGTACAGAATTTGCTGACTGGCCGTCGGACCTCAAGGGTAATAACGATTTACTCGTTATTACGAAGCCTGAAGTGATTTTGTCGATCCACCGCCAATATCTGGCTGCCGGCGCAGATATTCTGGAAACCAACAGTTTTAACGCAACGACCATTGCGATGGCCGATTACGACATGTCGCATCTGGCTGCTCGCATTAACCGGGAAGCCGCACGTCTCGCCCGTCAGGCTTGCGACGAATTCACTGCACAAAACCCGGCCAAACCGCGTTTTGTGGCTGGGATCCTAGGCCCAACGAACCGGACCGCGTCGATATCGCCAGACGTCAACGATCCAGGTTATCGCAATGTCAGTTTTGATCAGCTGGTGGAAGCATATACCGAGGCGACACATGCGCTGATTGAAGGTGGTGCTGACCTCATCATGCTGGAAACGATTTTCGATACACTGAATGCCAAAGCCGCGGCTTTTGCAGTACTGCAGGTGTTTGATGAGCTTGGCTATAAGCTTCCTGTGATGATTTCCGGGACTATCACAGACGCTTCCGGCCGCACTTTGTCTGGTCAAACGACTGAAGCTTTTTATCACTCGCTGGCGCATGTCGAACCGGTTAGTTTTGGTTTGAACTGCGCATTAGGCCCGGATTTATTACGGCCTTATGTCGAGACTATGGCTGCTATCGCTGAATGCGCTACCTCTGTGCATCCAAATGCGGGCTTGCCGAATGAATTCGGCGAATACGACCTGAACGCTGTCGACATGGCAGCTGAAATCAAAGATTGGGCCGGCAGTAACTTTATCAATATAGTGGGCGGCTGCTGCGGCACGACTCCTGAACATATTCGTGTCATTGCAGATGTCGTGGCCGGCTTGCCGCCACGTTTACCAAAACCGGTCAGTCACAGTTTTAATCTGGCTGGTCTTGAAGCCTTTTCGTTGGAGTGGTGATGCAACAACAAGCCCGATTTATCAACATTGGTGAGCGTACCAACGTCACGGGGTCTGCCCGCTTCAAAAAACTGATTATGGATGGCAAGTTTGAAGCGGCGCTGGACGTCGCGCGGCAACAAGTCGAAAACGGCGCCCAAATCATCGATATCAACATGGACGAAGCAATGCTCGACAGCAAAGCCGCCATGGTGCGGTATTTAAATTTGCTGGCCAGTGAGCCGGATATCGCCCGGGTGCCGATTATGGTCGATTCCTCTAAATGGGAAGTGATTGAAGCGGCATTGAAATGTATCCAGGGCAAGGCCGTGGTGAATTCGATCTCGTTAAAAGAAGGCGAAACACAATTTATTCAGCAGGCAAAGTTGTTGCGTCGCTACGGTGCCGCTGTCGTTGTGATGGCTTTTGATGAAGTGGGGCAGGCGGATAGTAAAGCTCGCAAAGTCGAAATTTGTCAGCGCGCCTATAAAATTTTGGTGGAACAGATTGGTTTCCCGCCACAAGACATTATCTTTGACCCGAATATCTTTGCCGTTGCAACAGGCATAGAAGAGCATAACAACTACGCAGTCGATTTTATCGAAGCCACACGCGAGATAAAGCGGTTATGTCCGCATGCCAAAATCTCCGGCGGCGTATCCAACGTGTCGTTTTCCTTTCGTGGCAATGACCCGGTGCGTGAAGCAATCCACTCAGTGTTCTTATATCACGCTATCAAAGCCGGCATGGACATGGGCATCGTCAATGCCGGCCAACTTGCAGTCTACGACGATATTCCGGACTTGCTCAGAGAGCGGGTTGAAGATGTTGTGTTGAACCGTCGCTCAGATGCCACAGAACGTCTATTGGAAATCGCTGCTCAGTTTCACGGGAAAGGCACTGTTGCAGTCAAAGAGGACGACGCTTGGCGCAGTTGGCCCGTAGCCAAACGGCTTGAACATGCGTTGGTCAAAGGGATCACTGACTTTATCGACCAGGATACGGAAGAAGCTCGTCTCAGCGTCGAACGTCCGCTGCATGTGATTGAAGGGCCACTGATGGACGGCATGAATGTCGTCGGCGATCTGTTTGGCGAAGGCAAGATGTTCCTGCCGCAGGTTGTAAAGTCGGCCCGTGTAATGAAGAAGGCAGTGGCTTATCTGCAACCTTATATAGAAGCAGAAAAAGCCGGTACTGGCGCCACCACACAAGGCAAAGTACTGATGGCCACCGTGAAAGGTGACGTACATGACATCGGTAAGAATATCGTTGGTGTGGTCCTGCAGTGCAATAACTATGAAGTGATAGATCTTGGCGTGATGGTGCCTTGCGCCACCTTGCTGCAAAAAGCCAAAGAATTGAACGTTGATATCATCGGCCTGTCCGGGCTGATTACACCGTCTTTGGACGAGATGGTGCATGTGGCCAAAGAAATGACGCGGCTTGGTTTCACCATTCCGTTGTTAATTGGTGGCGCGACCACATCCAAAGCACATACGGCGATTAAAATCGCTCCGCATTATCAGCATGGTGTGGTGTACGTCCCTAATGCATCTCGCAGTGTATCTGTGGTGCAGTCATTGATTTCGGCTGAGTTAAAGCCAGATTATCTGGCGCGCGTACAGGATGAATATGTCCGTGTCATCGAACAACATCAGCGCAGCCGTAAGCATGAAGAAATGTTGACGCTGGAACAGGCCCGCGCGAATCGCTTTAAACTGGATTTACAAAAAGTCGCTGCTGCGCCGCTTCAGCCTGGTGTGCATGTCTGGCAGGACGTCGACCTGCAGGTGCTGCGCGACTATATCGATTGGACACCGTTTTTCCTCACTTGGCAGTTATCCGGTAAATTTCCGGCCATTCTGAATCATGCTGAAGTTGGGCTGGAAGCACGTCGTGTTTATCAGGATGCCAACGCCATGCTCGACCGAATGATTGCTGAGCAGAAAGTTACCGGGCGTGCTGTGTTTGGACTTTTTCCTGCCAATAGTGACGGCGATGACATTATCGTCTGGACTGATGAAAGCCGCACCAGTGAGCGTTGCCGTTTGTTCAACTTACGTCAGCAAGTGCAACTGCGTAATAATGCACCAAATTGTTGTCTGGCGGATTTTATTGCCCCAGTCGGTTCAGGTATTGCCGACTATATCGGCGCATTTGCCGTCAGTAGCGGTTTTGGTGCTGACGAGTTTGCTGCCGAATTCGTTCAGGCACATGACGATTACAACAGTATTATGGTGAAAGCTCTGGCCGATCGCTTAGCCGAAGCGTTGGCTGAGTATCTGCATATGAGAGTTCGCAAGGAATACTGGGGCTATGCAGCGCAGGAACAGCTTGATAATGAGCAACTGATCCGCGAAGCCTATCAGGGCATTCGGCCTGCACCTGGTTATCCGGCATGTCCTGAACATACAGAAAAGGGTACTTTGTTTTCACTGTTAGATGCGCAAGCCCAGATCGGCATGTTACTGACAGAGAGCTACGCCATGTGGCCTGGTGCGGCAGTGTCCGGTTGGTACCTTGCGCATCCAGATAGCAAATACTTTGCGGTCAGTAAGATTGGTGAAGATCAGCTAACAGAATATGCACTGAAAAAAGGCTGGGATCGGACTGAAGCCGAAACTTGGTTAGCGCCAAACCTGCGCTAACTGAAATTTGCTGCTATATAGATTAGGTGACTGAAGCCAATCGCTGCCGCGATTGGCTTCTTTGTCTGTGCTCCGGCTGTTTTATCAACGGGTATTTGTCACAAAATCAGCAGTTCGACCAAAAAACATCCGAACGATCGCGAAACAGCAACTTTTCTGGAATTTGTGCTTGCGTAAGTTTCAATGCGGCCTATAATGCGCGCCATGCCGACGGGGTGAAGCGAAACGCGAAACTTCGGGTGAGTTTG
>Ga0075154_10000102_pt1 | contig 67725 bp, 48 predicted proteins | sample JI71714BDNA_FD_70965 | JGI IMG/M metagenome (GOLD analysis project Ga0075154, IMG submission 70965) | Wastewater effluent complex algal communities from Wisconsin, to seasonally profile nutrient transformation and Carbon sequestration -... | ecosystem: Engineered > WWTP > Effluent > Algae... | reverse complement strand
ATGCGCTCGAAAAGGGTCGGTAGCGGTGCAGCATCTCCGCCGAGACCAGCCGTTCCGGGTCAGCGCTGGTGCGCGTCACCGCCATCACGGCATAGGCGACGCACTGCTGCAACGATGCCGGGAATGGCAGGCGTTCGCCGTTTCGGGTCAGCGTCACGTGCAACTGCTCGGCCGTGACGTCGACACGAAGCTGATAGACGGCAGATTCCGACATCGACAATGCCTCCTGAACGATCGAGACCAGCAACTGGCCACACGATGCGTGGTCGATATGGACTTCGATCCATGACATGCACGCCATCCGACACCGTATCGTGATGTCTGTTGGAAGTGCCGGAGAGCTTTTCCATGCTGCTAGGCAAGCTGATCGACGAGCTGTCCGCTTCGACGGATCCCGCATCGCCCGCTGCAGAGATGGCATCCATCCAAGCGGCACTGGTCCTGATCCGATGTGCCGTGAACGCCGACGAGGCGGTGCTGGTGCTGCATCCTGATGGACCCACGAAGGTCACCAGCTTCGTGGGACATGCGAGTTCGAACCCGGCACCGCTGAGGGGCCAACAGATCCGGTCAGTCACGTCCTTGAGCTTCGTCCTCGAGTCGTTCAAGTCGGACAAGGTCAGCGTCTGCACGAAACAGGTACGCGACCCCTTCAGTCCGAGCGCCTGTGCGCTACGGATTCACCATCTGGTCTGGGCACCGGTTCTGGACCTGCAGCGCACCGGCGTCCCTACGCCTCGCTGCGGTGTGCTGATCGCGGATCGGCGACAGCCCCACGATGCATTCGACGCGGCCGCGCAACAGACAATCGGCAGCCTGTCTCTGGAGCTCGCGGCGTTGCTGAAGCTGCTGGCGGACCGGCGCATCCGCATGGAGCCCACCGATCAGCAAAAGGTCGAGGTCCTGCAACAAGGGCTGGTCAAGCACCAGGGGAAGAAACTGAAACAGACCGCTGATTCGCTGGGCATCAGCGAAAAAGTGGCGCGTCAACTGCTTGCAGAAGCGGGGCTGTCGACTTGGCAGCGCAATCTGCAGGCGCGCTGGACGCTCACCGAGAGCCGCTTTGTCGAGCAGCTGCAGCGCACTGGCGATCTGTGTGAAGTGGGCAAGTACTTCGGGAAGCGATATGAGCAGATCGAGGATCACCTTCGCTATCGGGCGAAGAAGCGAGGCTCGAAGACCAATCTACGAGAGTACGTCGAGGCACTGGGGTACAACTGGCAGACCGTGCGCGGTCCGGAGTTCGCCCGGACCCGCAGCCAGCCAATCAAGCGCCGAAAGCGCCGCTATGGCCTGTAGCTTTCAGGTTGCTGCAGTGTGGTCAGGCTCAACGACTGGCGCTCAACGCGACCGGCATATCGTGTTATTCGGTTCATCACGCTCACCGACACCTGAGCCTGGCGGATGAGCGACCCGCCTCGGCCGCCTACCCCTCCAGTTCCTCCCAGCGCGCATAGGCCGCGGCGAGTTCGGCTTCGGTGGCGGCCAGGGTCTGCTGGTGCGCCTGCTGGGCAGCGGCGCTTTGCTGGTAGTGGCTGGGGTCGGCCATCTGCTGCTGCAGCGTGGCGACGCGGGTTTCGAGCTGCTCGATGCGGGCGGGCAGTTGCTCCAGTTCGCGGGCGTCCTTCCAGCCGAGTTTCTTGCGCGCCGCGGTCGGTATGGCTGTTGCGGCCAGCGGCGCGGGGGCGGCGACGGATGCAGGTGCGGGGCTGACGACGGAGGCGCGAACCCGTGCGGCGGAGGCGGCAGAGACCGGGGCCGGACGCTGGCGCAGCCAGTCGCTGTAGCCGCCGACGTACTCGGCGACGCGGCCCTCGCCTTCCAGCACCAGCGTCGAGGTGACGACGCGGTCGAGGAAGTCGCGGTCGTGACTGACCAGCAGCAGCGTGCCGGGGTAATCCAGCAGCAGTTCTTCGAGCAGCTCCAGCGTCTCGATGTCGAGGTCGTTGGTCGGCTCGTCCAGCACCAGCAGGTTCGAGGGCCGGGCGAAGATCCGCGCCAGCAGCAGGCGGTGCCGCTCGCCGCCGGACAGCCGGGTGATCGGGCAGCGGGCGCGTTCGGGGGTGAACAGGAAGTCCTGCAGGTAGCTCAGCACATGGGTGCGGCGGCCGTTGATCTCGACCGAGTCGCTGCCCTCGGCGACGTTTTCCCACGCGGTGGCGGTCTCGTTGAGGGTGGCGCGGTACTGGTCGAAGTAGGCGATGTCGAGTTTGGTGCCGTGGATGACCTCGCCGGCGGTGGGTTCGAGTTCCTTGAGCAGCAGCTTCAGCAGCGTGGTTTTGCCGGCGCCGTTCGGGCCGATCAGGCCGATCCGGTCGCCGCGCTGGATCCGCAGATTCAGGCCGCGCACCAGCGGCTGGGCGCCGAAGTCGTGGTCCAGCGCACGCGCTTCGATGACGCGCTTGCCGCTCTGCTCGGCCTGGCTCGCCTCCATCTGCACGCGGCCTTCCAGCTTGCGGCGCTCGGCGTTCTCGCGACGCATCGCCTCCAGCCGACGCACGCGGCCCTCGTCACGGGTGCGCCGAGCCTTGATGCCCTGGCGGATCCAGACCTCTTCCTGCGCCAGCAGCTTGTCGAAGCGGGCATTGGCCTGCGCTTCGGCGTGCAGGCGCTCCTCGCGGCGACGCAGGTAATTGTCGTAGTCACCGGGCCAGCTGCTGAGCTGGCCGCGGTCGATCTCGACGATGCGGGTGGCCAGCGCGCGCAGGAAGCGGCGGTCATGGGTGATGAAGATCAGCGCCTGCGGCCGCCCCAGCAGTTCGCGCTCCAGCGTGGCGATCGCCTCGATGTCGAGGTGGTTGGTCGGCTCGTCGAGCAACAGCAAATCCGGCGCTGCCGCCATCGCGCCGGCCAGCAGGACGCGCCGCTTCATGCCGCCGGACAGCGCGGCAAAGTCGGCCTCCGGCGTCAGCCCCAGCCGCGCGAGCGCCTCGTCGATGCGCCGGCTGACGTCCCAACCGGCCGCGGCGTCGATGCGGCCATGCAATACGGTCAGCTGGTCGTGGTCGGCGTCGGGGTCGTGGCTGATCCGGTCATAGGCGGCCAGCCACTCGCCCAGGGCACCCAGGCCCAGCGTCGCGACCTCGGCCACGGTCCCGGACAGACCCTGCGGCACCTCCTGCTGCAGCAGCGTGACCCGCAGGCCGTCGATGCGGCGGACCTCGCCGTCGTCCGGCTTGAGCTCGCCGGCCAGCAGGCGCAGTAGCGTGGACTTGCCGGCGCCGTTGCGGCCGATCAGCGCGATGCGCTCGCCGGGCTCGATGGCCAGCTGGACGTGGTCGAGCAGCAGCGGTCCACCGACGCCGAAGCACAGTTTCTGCAGGGTCAGGATGGGCATGGTGAGCCTCCGGGAGCGCGGCCCGCGAGGGTACGACCGGGCGCTGGAATACAAGCACCGTTCCGGGAGATCGCCGCGGACCGCGACGCTGCGCTCGCGGCCGTAGGCTTCGACGCCTCGCGATGACGAAACATTCAGGTCATTGATTCAGAGAGATACGATCGGATCGGCGTTCGCCACGCACCCCATGATTCGTCATCGCGAACGTAGTGAAGCGATCTCCGGTTGCTACCCACTTCACGGTGGCCTGAGACTGCTTCCCGCTGCCTGCTTCGCTGCGCTCGCAGTCGCGGTCGCAGTGACGAGGTCTTGGGGACCGAGGCAAACATCATGGCCCGTGCGCGTTTCCAACATCGGAAATCCCGGCTCGCGGCTGCGAAGTTCCAGAGGTTGACGGGAGTCGCGACGCTCAGGCCAGCGCCAGCGCCTTCAGCTCGCGCAGCAGCTCGCGCGAGCGCAGGGGCTGGCTGCCGAGCAGCGGCCCGAGCAGTTCGCGCAGCAATCGACGCTGTTCGGCGAGGTGCGTGACCTCGTGGCGGCCCTCGGCCAGCGCCAGCAACGCCGCGCCGCCGAAGCTGCCGACGCCGCCCGCCACCGGCAGCAGCCCCTGCTCCGGCAGCAGCCGATACCAGCCGGACGGCTCGACATCCGCACCGGCCAAGTCCACCGACAGGTCCGGCGCCAGCCCCAGTTCCTCGACCAGCGCCCACTCGAAGCCGCGCAGCGCCGCGCCATCCGGTTCGGGCCCGCCGGCGGCCAACGCCGCCAGCGCACTGGCGTAGGCCATGAACAGCTTCGGATGCGGCGCCTCGCGCGGCAGCAGACGCTGCAGCAGCTCGCCCAGATACATGCCGGCGATCGCCGCAGCGCCGGTCAGCGCGTGCGCCGCACCGCGCGCCTCCGAACGCTGCAGCTGGCCGAGTTCACCGCGCATCCGGTATTGCACTTCCACCGGCACGAAGGGCTCCAGATCGAAGCGCATCCGGCCGCGTTTGTCCGGCCGCGCCGAACGCGCGATCAGGCCGATCCGGCCGGCTTCGGCCGTGAACAGATCGACCAGCAGGCTGGTCTCGCGATAGCTCCGCCGGTGCAGGACGAAGCCGAGGGCGGTGGCGTCGGTCATCGGCCGAGTATGGCGCGACCGGCCCGATCCCAACTGTGGCTGATCCGCGCTCGGCACCGTCGTTGACGGCGCCCGCGGCGCCTGCCTACTCTCTCGCTTCTTCGGGCGGTTAGCTCAGCGGTAGAGCACTGCTTTCACACGGCAGGGGTCACAGGTTCAAGCCCTGTACCGCCCACCAAGTTCTCGAAGCCGACGCCACCCTCGCGGTGGCGTCGTCGTTTCCGGGCTTCAGTCACCGGCGACCAGCGACTTCAGCATCACCCAGTCGGTTTCGGTGACCGCGCCGTACTGGAACGGAGCGGTGCCGACGATCCGGAAACCCCGCCGTTCGTAGAAGCGCACGGCCCGGGTCGCCGGCGGATAGACCAGCAGCCAGAGATCGGCGTGACCGCGCGTCCGCGCCTCGGACTCGACGGCGTCGAGCAGCTGCCGCGCGGCGCCGCTGCCCTGCCACTCGGGCAACAGGTAGATGCGGCCCAGCTCGGCAGCGGTCGCCGGGACGCCGTCCGGCCGCGGGCTCGCCAGCCGCAGCTGGGCGTAACCGATCCAGTCGCTCAGATCGGTCAGCACCCAGGTGACGATGCCCGGATCGGCCAGTTCGGCGGCTTGCCGCGCGGGCGTGTAGCTCGCGTCCAGAAACCGCGCCAGATTCTCCGGCGTGGTGGTCTGGTGGTAAGCCGCCTGGAAAGCAGCCCGCATCAGTGCCGACAGCCGCTGGGCGTCATCGGCGGGACCGAGCTGGCGCAGGGCCAGCCAGTCCGCATCGGCGGCGCTGCGTGGCGCCGGACCGACTTCGGCCGCCGCCATCAGAGCCCGCTCTTCAGACTCGCCTCGACGTAATCGTCGAGGTCACCGTCCAGCACGGTCTGCGTGTCCCGCCGCTCGACGCCGGTGCGCAAGTCCTTGATCCGCGCATCGTCGAGGACATAGCTGCGGATCTGGTGGCCCCAGCCGATGTCGCTCTTGCTGTCTTCGAGCTTCTGCTTCTCGGCGCTACGCCGCTGCATTTCCTGCTCGTAGAGCTTGGCGCGCAGCATGTTCATCGCCCGATCGCGGTTGGCATGCTGCGAGCGCTCGGTCTGGCAGGCCACCACGATGCCGGAGGGCACGTGGGTGATGCGCACCGCCGATTCGGTCTTGTTGACGTGCTGACCGCCGGCGCCCGAGGAGCGGTACACGTCGGTCTTCAGGTCGGCGGGGTTGATGTCGACCTCGAAGCTGTCGTCGATTTCCGGCGCCACGAACACCGAGGCGAACGAGGTGTGTCGGCGCTTGTTCGAGTCGAAGGGCGAAATCCGCACCAGTCGATGCACGCCGGTCTCGGTGCGCAACCAGCCGAAGGCGTAGTCGCCCTCGACGCGGACGCTGGCGCTCTTGATGCCGGCCACGTCGCCGCCGCTGACTTCGAGCAGCTCGGTCTTGAAGCCCTTGCGCTCGCACCAGCGCAGATACATGCGCAGCAGGATTTCGGCCCAGTCCTGCGCCTCGGTGCCACCGGCGCCGGCCTGGATTTCGACGAAGGCCGCCAGCGGATCAGTTTCCTTGGCGAACATCCGGGCGAATTCGAGCTGTTCGATCTGCGCCTGTAGCCGCCCGACTTCGGCAGCCACTTCCGCCACCGTCGCAGCGTCCGCCTCGGCGACGGCCATTTCCAGCAGTTCGCCGGAATCCTTCAGGCCGGTCAGCACGGCGCGCATGCCGCTGACGGTCTTGTCCAGCCGCGAGCGTTCGCGACCCAGATCCTGCGCGCGCTTCGGGTCTGCCCAGACGGCAGAATCCTCGAGTTCGCGGCTTACTTCTTCCAGTCGATCACATTTGGTGTCGTAGTCAAAGATAGTCCTTCAGCGCGGACGCGCGCGCTTGCAGATCCTTGACGAGGGTTTCGAGTGCGTTGGTTTCGAGCATGGCCGTCTCCGGTGAGATCGCGAAAAGCCGGCGAGTGTAGGTCAGCCCCCGAGGTGACACTGCGCCGGGCCTTGAACGGGCTCGGACGCGCGGAGCGGTGCGCATTGCAGCACCGTCTGGTAGCAGCGAGGATTCAGCGATGAGTGACTGGTACTACGTCGATGCAAGCGGGACCCGCCGCGGCCCCCACGAGGCAGCAGCGCTCGTGGCGCTGGCCGGGAGCGGCGAGATTCACACCGCGACGCGGGTCTGGCGCGGCGGCATGGCGCGCTGGCAGCCGCTGAGTGAGTGTGCCGCCGAGCTGGGACTGGACCCGGCGCGACTCGTCCCACCGCCCGCAGCTCCTGCGGAGCCGGTCACGACACCGCCGTCGCAAGCGCCTGCCCTCGAACTGACCACACTGGGTCCAGCCGAGCAGGACGCCATCGAGGCCAAGCGGCCCGACGCGACGCTGCCGGCGGATCCATCGGCCAACGCCGTCCCTCCCCCCATCATCGCGCCGGTCTGGCATCACGCCGGGCTGGCCAAGCGCTTCGCCGCCTTCATGATCGACGAACTGATCCTCACTGTCGCGCTGATGCCGGTGATGCTGATCGTGGCACTGGTCACCGGCGCTTCCGCCGGCAGCCCGGAGGCTGCGGCCATGAATCTGCTGCGGCTGGTCGCCACCTGGCTGTACTTCTCCTGGTGCGAGAGCTCCTCGCTGCGCGGCACGATCGGCAAGCGCGCGCTGGGCCTCTATGTCACCCGTCCGCACGGCGCCGGTCTGTCCTTCGGTCGGGCCAGTGCCCGCTTCATCGCCAAGATACTGGGCGCGATGGCCTTCATGATCGGCATCTTCATGATTGCGGTGCATCCGCAGCGGCAGGGCCTGCACGATCAGGTGACCGACACCTATGTGGTCGCCGACAACGCCGAGAAGCTGACGCTGAAGCCCTTCGAGTGGATCCTGATCGCGCTGGGCGTATTCGTCGTGCTGGCGGCCATGTCGGCCCTGCAGCCCGGCTGATCCCGGCGGCGGGATGCAAGGACCGGCTCAGGCGTGCATGATCGGCGTGAACGCCGCGACAGAGGATCCGACGACGCCATGTGGTACTACGCAGATCTTTCGCGACAGCGGCAAGGGCCGGTGTCGGCCGAACAGCTCGCCAGCTTGTATGCCCAGGGGCTGATCACCGCCGAGTCGCTGGTCTGGCGACAGGGGTTGCCGAACTGGCAGCCGCTGATGTCGGTCGCCGCCGAAGTCGGCATCGCCAGCGCGCCGGTCGCCGCCCCGCCGCCACCGCCCTCGGCGAACCCGTACGGTTACGCGAGCGCCCCGCCGGCGCCGGCACCCTACGGTCACAACCCCTATGCCGCTCCGCAGGCCGATCTGGGCAGCGGCTATACAGATGGCGACCTGAGCCAGGCGGTACCGGCCGGCTTCTGGAAGCGGTTCTCGGCGCTGGTGATCGACTATCTGGTGCTCATGCTGATCACCTTTCCGGTCTTCCTGGTCATCGGTGCGGCCATGGGCATGTCGGGCACCCAGCCCGGCACCGGCTTCGAGCTCTTCACCAACGTCTTCAGCCTGGTGCTGGGCTGGGCGTATTACTGCCTGCAGGAATCCTCCGGGGCCATGGCGACGCTCGGCAAGCGGGCGCGCGGCCTGAAGGTGGTTCGCAGCGACGGCACCCGGATGACGCTGGCTCGCGCCACCGGTCGCTATTTCGCCAAGATCCCGTCGGCGCTGATCCTCGGCATCGGCTTCCTGATGGCCGCCTTCACCGAGCGCAAGCAGGGCCTGCACGACATGCTGGCCGACACGCTGGTGATCTCCGACAACCCGGAGAAGGCGAAGCTCGACGTGATCGACTTCCTGCTGATCGCTGTCGGACTGCTGGGACCGATCCTGATCATTGCCGCGATCGGCATCGCTGCCTTTGCCGCAATGGGCGGCATGCGCTGACGTGAATCCAGCGCGCGACATGGGCAGCAGCTGGCTCGGCAACCATTTCCTGATCGCGATGCCGGCGATGGTCGATCCGACCTTTGCCGGCACGGTGACCTATCTGGTCGCCCACGATCCGGAGCATGCCTTCGGGCTGGTCATCAACCGGCCCAGCGGGATGCTGCTGAACGAGGTGCTGGAGCAGATGGACGTGCAGACCGCCCTGCCCGAGGTCGCGGCGCAGCCGGTCTGGAACGGCGGGCCGGTGCATCCCGAACGCGGACTGGTGCTGCACGAGACCACCGCGCGCTGGGATTCCTCGATGGAGGTCACGCCCGAGCTGATGCTGACCACCTCGCGCGACGTGCTGGTGGCGATGGCCGAAGGTCGCGGCCCGCGGCGGGCGCTGGTGGCGCTCGGTCACGCCGGCTGGGGCCCGGGTCAGCTGGAGCAGGAGCTGCTGGCCAATGCCTGGCTGACCGTGCCGGCCTCGCCGGAGCTGCTGTTCCACGTGCCCGCCGAGGAGCGCTGGCAACGCGCGATCGGCAAGCTCGGCATCGATCCGCTGCGATTGACCGGCTACGCCGGTCACGCCTGAGCCGCCGATGGATGCCGCCCGTACCGTACTGGCTTTCGACGTGGGAACCCGTGACATCGGGGTCGCCGTCGGCAGCGCGCTCTCCGGGGCGCGGCCGCTGAAGACCTTCCCGGCCGCCACTCCGGACGCAACCTGGCAGCAGCTGCTGACCGAATGGAAGCCGGCGCTCTGCGTGGTCGGCATGCCGCTGACCGAGGACGGGACCGAACAGCCGATGGTCGGCACCGCCCGCGCCTTCGCGAGGCGACTCCGCAAACTCGGCAGCGACGTCGCCTTTGCCGATGAGCGTCTGAGCACCCGGGAGGCGCGGGATCGCTTCCGCGAGGGCCGTCGGGATGGCAGTCAGCGGCGCAACGGCATCGACCGGCTGGATGCGATGGCAGCTGCCGTGATTCTGGAAACCTGGCTGGAACGGAGCGGTCATGCTCCCGGCTGACGCGCAGGACTGGTACTTGCCACCGGCACTGATCGAGCAGCTGGAAGGGCTCTGTCACGATGTCCTGCTGGCCGGCGGCGATTACGCGGCGCTGGTCGGCGCGCTGCAGCGCCACCGGGACGGACTTCTGGAGGCGGACCTGCTGCTGTGTCGGCGCCGCGGCACCCGACCCGGCCAGGATCCGGAGCTGCGCTTCCGCTGGCTGGGCAGCGTCGCCCGCTGGATCTGGCTGCAATTGCGCCGACCACCGGACTGGATCCGGACGAGCGCGCCCGCACCGGCCGCGCAGGAGCGCTGCTGGTGCGGCTCGGGCCGGCCCTTCCAGGCCTGCTGCGCCACCCTGCCCGACCCGGCCAGCCGCTGCGAGCCGATCGGCCTGAGCCTGCTGCTGCGTCGGGTGCCGACCCGCCACTGGCGCGGTCTGCTGGATCTGTCCCTGCCGGCCGCGCAGCTCGCCGCCGAGCTGAAGCCGCTGGCCGAGCCGGCCCTGCTGCCGGACGGACAACTGTCGCCTGGCCAGAGCGCCGAACTGACCGAGCTGCTGCTGGACTGGCTGCAGCAGCGGCCGACCCTCGGCGCCGAGCAGCTGCCGCTGATCAGCCTGGCGCTCGAACTGGAGGGGGGTCGGCCGCAGGGCGCGGACGCCTCCGCACTGCTGGATCGGCTGCGCGCCAGCGAGGACACCGCCCTGAAACTGGCCGGCTGGCTGCACGCCGCCGGCCGCGCGGCCGACGCCGGCCACTGCCCGCAGGCCTGGGAGTGCTTCCAGCAGGCGCAGCGGCTCGCGCCGAACCATCCGGATGTGATCGGCGCCGAAATCGTGCTGCTGCTGGGCGAGGACCGACTGGAAGAGGCGCAGAACCGGGCGCAGCTGGGTCTGAAGCTGCTGGAGCGCCGCGGCGATGCCGGCAGCGCGATGGCCGACTTTCTCACCGACGTCCGTCGTCACGGCCGGTCGGCGCTGCTGCACTGGTGCGCCCCGGATCGCTACGACTGTCTGGTGCAGCTGGAAACCCAGCTCGCCGAATTGCCGCCGCCGACTCCGTCGATATCATGGGGGCCCGGGCCGGAATGGCGGACCGACGCTGCCGCCAGTGCGGATGCCGCGGCCTGGATCGGCCTGCTCGGCCCGCTGCGCGCCGCGCCGACCGCGCTGCGGGTCCGGCTTGATCCGCGCCGGGCGCCGAACGGCCTCAGCCGCGGCGAAGACGACCACTGGTTCCTGCTCGGCTGCCTGCCGGAGCTGCTCGACGACCTCGGCGTGCTCGACGTGCTGCTTGGGCTGCTGCTGAATCACCTCGACGTGCCCGGCGTGCTCGAAGGTCCGCTGCGGCTGCTGCTGGACCGCGCCGAGCGCATCGTCGAGGCAGCCCTGTCGAGCATGCCGCCGCAGCCGCTGCCGCTGGATCGCCCGGGCAACCTGCCGTTGCTGCGGGTGCTGGCGATCGCCGCCCTGCTCGACAGCGAGGGCGACGGCCGCGCGCTCACCCGCGCGCGGGCCTGGATGCCGGTCGACGATCCCTTCGGCCTCGCTCGCCTGAGCGCGACCGGCGCCTGATCAGACGGTTTCGGCGGCCTGCGCCAGCAGCTCGCGCGCATTCGCGCGGGTCGCCGCGGTCAGCGTGATGCCGCCCAGCATCCGCGCCAATTCCTCGACGCGGGCTTCGGCGGTGAGCCGTTCGACCACGCTGCGGGTCTGACCGGCCTCGGCGGATTTTCTGACGTGGTAGTGCGTCTGCCCGCAGGCGGCCACCTGCGGCAGATGGGTCACACACAGCACCTGCCGCGCCCGCGCCAGTTCCTGCAGCCGCTGACCGACCACGCCGGCTGTCGCGCCGCCGATACCGGTGTCGACCTCATCGAAGACCAGCACCGGCGTGTCCGCCAGATCCAGCGTCGCCACCTTGATCGCCAGACTGATCCGCGCGATCTCGCCGCCGCTCGCCACCTTGCGCAGCGGCCGCAGCGACTGCCCCGGATTGGCGCTGACCATCAGCTCGACCTGCTCCAGACCGCCCTCCAGCGGCGCGGCCTCGGCCTCCGGCTGCAGGGCGAACTTCAGCTGCCCGCCCTTCATCGCCAGCGCCTCCATCAGCCCGGTCACCCGCTCCGACAGGGCCGCCGCCGCCCGAGCCCGGGCCGCACTCAGCGCGGTGGCCGCGTCGCGATAGGCGGCTTCGGCGGCCGCCGCTTCCCGGCCCGCTTCCTCCAGCGCGCTGTCCAGGCCCTCCAGCGTGGAAAGCTCCGCCGCCAGCGTCGCCAGCCGATGCGGCAGCTCGGCCACCGGCACCCGGTGCCGCCGCGCCAGCTCATGCAGCTGGCCCAGCTCGGCCTCGACCCGCGCCAGCGCGTCGGGGTCCAGATCCAGAGTCTCGGCCAGCCCCTCGAATTCGTCGGCGATGTCGTTCAACTCGTAACGCGAGGCCTCGATCCGCTCGACCAGCGGCAACAGCCGCGGCTCCCACGCCGACAGCCGCGTCAGATCCGGCAGCAGCGCCAGCAGCCGCTTGACGATGCCGGGCCGACCGGCCTCGCCGCCCAGTTCACCAACCACCTGCCGGTAGCTGCCGAGCAGCGCGTCGGCATTGGCGAGACGCCGCTGCTCGACATCCAGCTGCTCCAGCCGATCGGCCGAGGGGTTGGCCTCCTTCAGCGTGCGGACCTCATCACGCAGCCACGCCAGCCGGTCCTCGCCCCCGCCGGCCGCACCACGCAGCCCGGCGATCTTCGACTGCGCCGTCCGCCAGCGCTTTGCCGCCGCCTGCACGGCCGCCAGTTCGGCCTCGTGGCCACCGTAGCGGTCCAGCAGCACCCGCTGATGGGTGCGATCGGTCAGCCGCTGGTGCTCGTGCTGACCGTGGACCTCGACCAGCAGCGCCGAGAGCGCACGCGCCTGCTGCAGGCTGACCGCGCGCCCGTTGATCCAGACCTTCGAGCCGCCATCGGCACGCACCACCCGGCGGATGCTGAGTTCCTGGTCCTCATCGAGCGACTCCTCGGCCAGCCACGCCAGCGCTTCCGGCGCGGCGGCCACATCGAACTCGGCCTCGACCTCCGCCCGATCCGCCCCGGTGCGGACCACGCCCGCATCGGCCCGGGCGCCCGCCACCAGCATCAACGCATCGAACAGGATCGACTTGCCCGCACCAGTCTCGCCGGTGATCACGCAGAGGCCCGGCGCGAAATCGAGCGTCAGCGCATCGATGATCGCCAGGTCACGCACCTTCAGGGACTTCAGCATCGGCCGATGGAGAACAAAGCGGGGCCCAAAACTATGGCACAGCCGCACACCGGCGCTGGCTGACTTGAAAAGCGCCGCGTTGACCCGCATTGGAGGAGGTCACTCGATTCCGGAGCCCGTGCGCATGAGCCAGACCGCATCCACCGAGACGCCGCCCAACCCGGCCGACTGGCCGACCGACACCGTCCCGCCCGAGGAACCCACCCTGGCGGCCGAGTTCGAGCAGTTGCAGCAGCGGCTGCACGCGCTGGAAGAAACCCTGCTGCGCGAACGCGCCGAGGCGGAGAACCAGCGCAAGCGCGCCCAGCGCGAGTACGAGCAGGCCCGCAAGTTCGGCGTCGAACGACTGCTCGGCGAGCTCTGCGCGGTCATCGACAACCTGCAGCGCGGCGTCGATGCGGCTCGTCAGCAGGCCAGCGTCGAACGGCTGCAGGAGGGCGTCGAAATGACCCTGAAGCAGATGCTGAAGGTCGCCGAGGGCCATGGCCTGAGCGTGATCGACCCGGCCGGTCAGCCCTATGTGGCCGATCAGCACGAGGTGCTGTCGATGCAGCCCGGCACCGGTCAGCCGGCCGGCACTGTCGTGGCGGTCTTCGAGCGCGGTTACCGCCTGCACGAGCGGGTGCTGCGTACCGCCAAGGTCGTCGTCGCCCAGGGCTGATGCCGGCCCAACGGCACCCGAACGCGACGCTTGCTTTTCGCCCGCCCTTCCCCATTTCGCAGACATCCGGCCGCACGGCCACGCCCCACCTTCCGAACTTAGGAGTCCCTCATGGGCAGAATCATCGGTATTGACCTCGGCACCACGAACTCCTGCGTCGCCATCATGGAAGGCGGCCAGGCCAAGGTGCTGGAAAACAGCGAAGGCGCGCGCACCACGCCGTCGATCGTCGCCTTCACCAAGGACGAGGTGCTGGTCGGCAAGCCGGCCAAGAACCAGGCCGTGATGAATCCGAAGAACACGCTGCACGCCGTCAAGCGGCTGATCGGCCGCAAGTTCGAGGAGAACGTGGTCCAGAAGGACATCGGCCTGGTGCCCTACGAGATCGTCAAGGCCGACAACGGTGACGCCTGGGTGCGGGTCGACGGCCGGAAGATGCCGCCGCCGGAAATCTCCGCCAAGGTCCTGATGAAGATGAAGAAGACCGCCGAGGACTATCTCGGCGAGCCGGTCACCGAAGCCGTGATCACCGTGCCGGCCTACTTCAACGACAGCCAGCGCCAGGCCACCAAGGACGCCGGCCGCATCGCCGGTCTGGACGTCAAGCGCATCATCAACGAGCCGACCGCGGCCGCGCTGGCCTACGGCATCGACAAGAAGGGCGGCGGCGATCGCAAGATCGTGGTCTATGACCTCGGCGGCGGCACCTTCGACGTCTCGATCATCGAGATCGCCGAAGTCGACGGCGAGAAGCAGTTCGAAGTGCTGGCCACCAACGGCGACACCTTCCTCGGTGGCGAGGACTTCGACAAGCGGATCATCGACTGGCTGGTCGACGAGTTCAAAAAGTCCGACGGCATCGACCTGACCGACAACGCGGTCGCGCTGCAGCGCCTGAGGGACGCGGCCGAAACCGCGAAGATCGAGCTGTCCTCGAAGATGCAGACGGACATCATGCTGCCGTACATCGCGATGGACGCCAGCGGCCCGAAGAACCTCAACCTGCGGCTGACCCGCGCGACGCTCGAGAACCTGGTCGGCGACCTGATCAAGCAGACCATCGAGCCCTGCCGGATCGCCATGAAGGACGCCGGCGTCAAGTCCTCCGACCTCGCCGAGGTGATCCTGGTCGGCGGCATGACCCGCATGCCGAAGGTGCAGGACGCGGTCAAGGAGTTCTTCGGCAAGGAACCGCGCAAGGACGTCAATCCAGATGAAGCCGTCGCCATCGGCGCGGCGATTCAGGGCGGCGTGCTGACCGGCGCGGTCAAGGACGTGCTGCTGCTGGACGTCACCCCGCTGTCGCTGGGCATCGAGACGCTGGGCGGCGTGTTCACCAAGCTGATCGAGAAGAACACCACGATCCCGACCAAGCAGACCCAGACCTTCTCGACCGCCGAGGACAACCAGTCGGCCGTGACCGTGCACGTGCTGCAGGGCGAGCGCGAACAGGCCCGTTTCAACAAGTCGCTGGCCAAGTTCGACCTGTCCGGCATCGAAGCGGCGCCGCGCGGCATGCCGCAGGTCGAAGTCACCTTCGACATCGACGCCAACGGCATCCTGCACGTCTCCGCACGCGACAAGAAGACCGGCAAGGAACAGAAGATCGAGGTCAAGGCCGGCTCGGGCCTGTCGGAAGAAGAAATCCAGCGGATGGTCAAGGACGCCGAGGCCAATCGCGAGGAAGACAAGAAGTTCCACGAGCTGATCGGCGCCCGCAACGCCGCCGACGGCCTGCTGCACAGCGTCAACCAGGCGCTGAAGGAGTCGGGTTCGAAGGTCGACGGCGCCGCCATCGCCAAGATCGAGCAGGCCAAGAGCGAGCTGGAGCAGGCACTGAAAGGCGACAGCAAGACCGCCATCGACGCCAAGGCCAACACCCTGATGGAAGCCGCGCAGAGCCTGCTCGCCCAGCACAACGCCGGTCAGAGCGGCTACGGCCCGGATAACGGCCCGGCCGCCGGCGGCAGCAAGAACGATGACGTGGTCGACGCCGAGTTCACCGAAGTCGACGACAAGAAATAAGCCGGCGCCCCAGGCACTGGATCACGAAGCCCCGGTCGAAAGACCGGGGCTTTTTGTTGGTCCGGTTTCAATTCCGCAGCATGGGCGGAATGACCACGCCGAATATCAGGCAACGCGCAAGCCTGCGACCAGCAAGAACCACAGGATCAGAACGGCGATAAAATTGATGGTGAAGACCACTCCACGTAATCGTACATTGGTCGTGAAGATCTGAACTGCACTGTGCGCGACGCGGCCACCGACGAATACCCACGCCGTCGCAAGTTCAAGCAAGCCGATCTCCGGGCGCATCAGCATCAGCACACAGGCCACGTGGAAGAACAGCGGCCACTCGAACTGATTCGACAGATTCGCGCTCAGCCGACGCTCCATCGCGGCCATCGGATTGCTGCCATCCGCAAGGCGACCCAGACCCCAGACCGCAGGCGCACGAGCGACCGTGAGCAACACATAGAGCAACGCCGACCACCCGACATGCGCGGCCATTGGAAGGATCAATCCAGTCGATGCGAACACCCTGCTCTCCCGCCTTTTTGGCACTGCGCCCCGACCTCAACCCTCCGCACTGCCGGCATCAGACTCGCAGACCTCACCAACGTATCGGGCCACGGCCTCGAATTCGAACGATTCATTCGCCGCAACGCCCTCATTCTCGAACTCGACCGTAGCCCGGCAGCTGATCCGATAACCCTCGCCATCGCGAATCAGACCAAGCTCGGCGAGCTCAACCCAATGATGCGCCGCGCCCAGATAGATCGACGCCTCGACATCCGGCGTCACCCCCGTCGCAATCCGCACGCCATCCAGATCAGCCGGGTCCGGCAACCCCAGATTGATCCATTCAACCACCAACTCGGTCGACTCCGGCTGCGAAACATACGAAATCCCGGAATCGAACGGCGCAAACGGCACCACGATCCGGTGAAACAATGTCCGTGGCAGACCGATACCCACATTCTCGAACCAGTAGCACTCGATCGTTGCAACACCGGGGCACGCCTTGGCTTGAAGATCGATAGCGTCCATGCAGGCCTCCGGAAACCAGGGATTTGAAGGCGCCGAGAATACGCCCCACGAGAGCGCCCCGCCCGCCAGCCGCAGTGTTCTGACCACTTTGAATCTTGAAGCAAGACACTTGGTCTCGTTGAAAGCCCCGCCCTGCGGCGCCGGCAGGCTCCGCAACGCCCCTCCTGCCGATCCTTCTCCAGCGTCGGTCGCTGGCGTCCCATCAGTTCCACCGCGCAGCATCCGCTGGACGACTGGCGGATCGGCCCGAATCCGGGTACATCGTTGCCTGACGTCGGTGCGGCAGCAACGACGCCTTGCCGGCCCGGAACCCGAGGAGTAGACGACTTGCGCTGGATCGCCCCTTCCGAAAAAGACGCCGCTTCCGCCTCGCTCGAAAAGCGCCTGTGGGACGCCGCCGATCAGTTCCGCGCGAACTCCGGCCTGAAGGCGCAGGAGTATTCAGGCCCCATCCTCGGCCTGATCTTCCTGCGCTTCGCCGAGGTGCGTTTCGCCGCGCAGCGCCAGAAGCTGGACGCAGCCGGCGCCACCTCGCGGCGGGGCAGCCGGGTCGACGACCCCGCCGCGTACCACGCCGACAACGTGCTCTACCTCAGCCCCGAGGCGCGCTTCGACTTCCTGCTGACCCTGCCCGAGGCGGCCAACATCGGCGCGAAGGTCAACGCGGCCATGCGCGAGGTCGAGTTTCACAACCCGCAGCTCGCCGGCGTGCTGCCGAAGACCTTCAACCTCTTCACCGGCACCCTGCTGAAGGAGCTGCTGAAGAAGATCTCCGAGATCCCGGCCACGCTCGACTTCGACGCCTTCGGCCGCATCTACGAATACTTCCTTGGCGAGTTCGCCATGAGCGAGGGCCAGGGCGGCGGCGAGTTCTACACGCCGGCCAGCATCGTGCAGCTGCTCACCCAGATCATCGAGCCCTACCACGGCCGCATCCTCGACCCGGCCTGCGGCTCGGGCGGCATGTTCGTGCAGTCGGCGCGTTTCGTGGCCGAGCACCACCAGAACCCCGCCGCCGAGCTGTCGATCTGCGGCGTCGAGAAGACCGACGAAACCGGCCGCCTCGCCCGCCTCAACCTCGCCGTGCACGGACTGGAGGGCGACATCCGCCACGGCGGCAACGTCAACAGCTACTACGACGACCCGCACGTCGCCACCGGCCAGTTCGACTTCGTGCTCGCCAATCCGCCCTTCAATGTCAACGCGGTGGACAAGGAGCGGCTCAAGGGCATGGTCGGCTACGGCCGTCGCTTCCCCTTCGGCCTGCCGCGCACCGACAACGCCAACTACTTGTGGATCCAGCTGTTCTACTCGGCGCTCAACAGCAAGGGCCGCGCCGGCTTCGTCATGGCCAACTCGGCGTCGGATGCCCGCAGCAGCGAGCAGGAGCTGCGGCAGAAGCTGATCGAGGCGCGGGCGGTGGATGTGATGGTCGCCGTCGGCTCCAACATGTTCTACACGGTCACGCTGCCCTGCACGCTGTGGTTCCTCGACCGCGGCAAGGCGAAGACGCCGCGCGCCGACACCGTGCTGTTCATCGACGCCCGCCACCTCTACCGGCAAGTCGACCGCGCCCACCGCGACTGGACTCCCGCGCAGATCGGCTTCATCGCCAACCTGGTGCGCCTGTATCGCGGCGAGGCGCCCGACCTGACCGTGGGCGGCGAGGAAACCGCCGCCAGGCTGGCGGAAGTCTTCGGCAAAGCGCCGGCCTATGCCGACGTGCCCGGCCTGTGCAAGGCGGCGACGCTGAAGGAGATCGAGGCGCAGGGCTGGTCGCTCAACCCCGGCCGCTATGTCGGCGTGGCGCCGGGCGAGACGGTGAGTGATGAGAACTTCAAAGCGCAGCTGGCGGCCCTGAACGAGGAACTGGAGACCCTCAACACCCAGGCGCGGACGCTGGAGCAGACCATCGCCGCGAATGTGGCGGGGATTTTGGAGGCGTGATGATTGCGCGGAGGAAAATTAAAGAGCTGATTGCCGATGGCACAATCTTGGCGCTGCAAGATGGGAATCATGGCGAGAAGCATCCGACGACTGCGGATTACGTTGATGACGGAATCCCGTTCCTGATGGCACGTGACTTTCGAGATGGCCAAATTCACCTCAGCGACGCCTGCAAGATTCCAAAGTCGCTCGGCGACTCATTGCGAATTGGGTTTGCACGCACTGGTGATGTATTGCTAACTCACAAGGGCACTGTCGGGCTTGTTGCAATCGTGCCTCCAGTTCCGGATTATGTGATGCTGACCCCTCAGGTCACTTACTACCGGACAAACCCGGAGAAACTCCTTAACGTTTACTTGAAATATGCATTTCAAGCACCCTTTTTCCGTGATCAGCTGACTTCCTTCTCCGCTCAATCGACGCGCCCCTACATAGGAATCACTGCGCAAAAAGAGCTACAGATCGACTTTCCGCCTCTCCCCATCCAGCGCCGCATCGCGAGCATCCTGTCGGCCTACGACGAACTAATCGAGAACAGCCAGCGGCGCATCAGGATTCTGGAGTCGATGGCCCGCGCCCTCTACCGCGAGTGGTTCGTCCACTTCCGCTTCCCCGGCCACGAATCCGTCCCCCGCGTCCCGTCCCCGCTCGGCGAGATTCCAAAGGGGTGGGATGTGACGGAACTCACAAAAGTTTGCGCAGATGATAAAGGGATCCAAACTGGACCATTCGGCAGCCAGCTCCATGAATCTGATTATTCAGACGAGGGCGTGCCCGTCGTTATGCCGAAAGATCTCATCGATTTCCGCATCCGAACCGATAGCATCGCGCGCATTCCTGAGGCGACAGCCGAAAAACTGGGCCGTCATCGTATGCAACCTGGAGACATCGTTTATGGTCGTCGCGGAGACATTGGTCGGCGCGCATTCGTGATGTCGCATCAAACCGGCTGGTTCTGCGGAACGGGTTGCTTGCGCATTCGCCCGAACCCGCGAAAAGTAGATGGATGGTTTCTGTTCAACTACCTCGGGCAGGACGACGTGGTTAGCCTAATCCAAGGTCGCGCTCAAGGCGTGACCATGCCCAATCTCAACACAGGAGTGCTGTCGTCTCTCCCGGTGAGACTCCCACCGCGAAAACTCCAAGATGATTTCACTAGCCTGACGTTTCCCATCGCGGAGACTCATGAGTGCCTCTCCGCCAAGATTGAGAACCTCCGCCACACCCGCGACCTGCTGCTCCCGCGCCTGCTCTCCGGCCAGATCGACGTGGAGGCGCTCGACTATGCCTGAGATCAGCCCGTTGCCGCCCGATTACGCCGCCTGGCTGGCGGAACTGAAAACCCGCATCCACAGCGCGCAGCAGCGGGCGGCACTGGCGGTCAACCGGGAACTGGTGCTGCTCTACTGGCAGATCGGCCGCGACATCCTCGAACGGCAGGATCGCGAGGGCTGGGGCGCCAGGGTCATCGAGCGACTGGCGCAGGACCTGCGCAAGGCCTTTCCCGACATGAAGGGCTTTTCGCCGCGCAACCTCAAGTACCTGCGGCCGAGGCCTGGCCAGACGAGTCAATGGTGCAAGGGGTGCTTGCACAATTCCCTGGTTCGTCCAACAGCTTGTTGGACTTTCGGAGCTGCCGCATCGCAACCTGCCACGGAAGCTCGCCATGGGTGACACCTTGACCTCGCCCGCCGCGTACGGACCGCCGCTGGCGGAGATCGAGGCCAGACCGCGAATTTGTGCAGCAGGCTGCTGCACGATTGCCCTGGCTCCACCTCTGCACCTTGCTCCCCGACTGAACTTAGTGCCACAGCCTGTGGCACCAATGGCCATCGTCGCCAAAGCGCATCCGCAATGCAGGTACGCCCAAGGCTCCACGGTGGGTGCTTGCAGAAGAGAATTCAAGATAAAACGTGCGGCTTTTCAGAATAGAAAGGTTGGAAACCATAGCAAAATCAATGCGTTATTAAATCTTTAGAGCAGGAGCACGACCCATGAATGCAGAAAAGCGCTCGCCCACCACGCCAGCATCGACAGCCCCATGAGCGCCCACGCTTACACCGAAGACCAGCTCGTCGAACAACCCGCCATCGAGCTGTTCGCGGCGCTGGGCTGGCAGACGGTGTCGGCGCTGGCGGAGGGCTTCGGCCCCGGCGGCACGCTGGGCCGCGAAACGAAAGGCGAGGTGGTGCTGACGGTGCGGCTGCGGGCGGCGCTCGCCCGGCTCAACCCGGGCCTGCCCGACGAGGCGATCCAGACGGCCATCGACGAGCTGTCCCGCAACCGCTCGGCGATGAGCCTGGAGGCGGCCAACCGCGAGGTCTATCGGCTGCTGAAAGACGGCATCCCGGTGTCCATCCCCGACCGCGAGCACGGCGGGCAGAAGACCGAGCGCCTGCGGGTGGTGGATTGGGAGCAGCCGGCGCAGAACGACTTCCTGCTGGTCAGCCAGTTCAGCGTGGTCGGCAATCTCTACACCTGCCGGCCGGATCTGGTGGGCTTCGTCAACGGCTTGCCGTGGGTGGTGATCGAACTGAAGAAGCCCGGCGTGCCGGCGCGGGCGGCCTTCGACGAGAACCTGACCCACTACAAGCAGCAGATTCCGCAGCTGTTCTGGTGCAACGCGCTGTTGATCGCCAGCAACGGCACCGACAGCCGGGTCGGCTCGCTGACCGCCGACTGGGAACGCTACTTTGAGTGGAAGCGCATCGAGCGCGAGGACGAGCCGCGCCGCGTGTCGCTGGAGGTGATGCTGCGCGGCACCTGCGCGCCGGTCCGCCTGCTGGATCTGGTGGAGAACTTCACGCTGTACTCCGAGCACAAGGCCGGGCTGGTGAAGATCCTCGGCCAGAACCACCAGTTCATCGGCGTCAACAACGCGATTGCCTCGATGCTGGAGGCCCGCAAGCGGGGCCACGGCCGCGGCGGCGTGTTCTGGCAGACGCAGGGCAGCGGCAAGAGCTTTTCGATGGTGTTCTTCGCGCAGAAGGTGCTGCGCAAGCTCGCCGGCAACTGGACCTTCGTGGTCGTCACCGACCGGGTAGAGCTGGACCAGCAGATCGCCAAGACCTTCAAGACCGTGGGCGCAGTCAGTGAGGCCGAGGGCGAGCAGTGCCACGCCGCCAGCGGGGCGCAGTTGCGCGAGCTGCTGCGCGGCAACCACCGCTACGTCTTCACGCTGGTGCACAAATTCCAGTCGGCCGAGGCCCTGACCGACCGCGCCGACGTGATCGTGCTGACCGACGAGGCGCATCGCAGCCAGTACGACACGCTGGCGCTCAACATGCGCGCGGCGCTGCCGAAGGCGCTGTTCCTGGCCTTCACCGGCACCCCGCTGATCGCGGGCGAGGAGCGCACCCGCGAGGTCTTCGGCGACTACGTGTCGATCTACGACTTCCAGCAGTCGGTGGAGGACGGCGCCACCGTGACGCTGTTCTACGAGAACCGCACGCCGGAGCTGCAGCTGGTCAACCCCGACCTCAACGAGGACATCTACGACCTGATCGACGACGCGGCCCTCGACGCCGAGCAGGAGGCGAAGCTCGACCAGGTGCTGGGGCGGCAGTACCACCTGATCACCCGCGACGACCGACTGGAGACGGTGGCAAAGGACATCGTGCGGCACTTCCTCGGGCGCGGCTTCGTCGGCAAGGCGATGGTGGTGTCGATCGACAAGGCCACCGCGCTCAGGATGCACGACAAGGTCAAGGCGCACTGGGCGGAGGAAACCGCGCTGGTGCAGAAGGCGCTGGGCGAGCTGGCCTATCGCGGCGGTGAGCAGACGCCCGAACAGGCTCGACTGGACCTGCGCCGGGCGGAGCTGAGGGCGCGCCTTGATGTGCTGACCAGCACGGACATGGCCGTCATCGTCTCGCCCGCGCAGAACGAGATCGCGCAGATGCAGGCGCTCGGTCTGGACATCGCGCCGCACCGCCAGCGCATGAACGAGTCGCAGCCGACGCTGGACGAGAAGTTCAAGGACACGACCGACCCGCTGCGGCTGGTGTTCGTCTGCGCCATGTGGCTGACCGGCTTCGACGCGCCGAGCTGCTCGACGGTGTATCTCGACAAGCCGATGCGCAACCACACGCTGATGCAGACCATCGCGCGAGCCAACCGGGTCTACCCCGGCAAGCACAGCGGCGTGATCGTGGACTACGCCAACGTGTTCGCGTCGCTGGAAAAGGCGCTGGCCCTCTACGGGGCCGGCAAGAGCGGAAAGAGTCCGGTGCAGGACAAGGCGCAGCTGGTCGCGGCGCTTCGGGAAGCCATCACGGCAGCCACGGCCTTCTGTGCCCGTCACGGTGTCGATCTGGCAGCGCAGGAAGCCCTCCCGCCGGGCAGCCTGGAACGGCTCACGGCCTTCGCGGACGCCATCGATGCGCTGATCGGCCCCGATCCGGTTCGGCGGGAGTTCTTCGGCCACGAGAAGTTCGTCGTCACGCTCTACGGCGCGGTGAAACCGGACCCGGCAGCCGTCGAGTTCTCCGCGCGCGTTGCCGGCATCGCCGCGCTGGCCAGCGCGATTCGCGCCAAGCTCGGCCCCGATCCGCCCGACATCACGACCATCCTGAAGCAGATCGGCGAGCTGCTCGACGACTCGATCACCGGCGTGGCGATCCGCGAAGGCGGTCCGCCGGCGCTGGATCTGTCGAAGATCAACTTCGAGGCACTGGCCCAGCGCTTCAAGGCATCGAAGCACAAGAACACCGATCTGGAGGCGCTGAAAGCCGCCATCGCGGCGAAGCTGGAGAAGCTGGTTCGGCTGAATCGCACCCGCGCCGACTTCACCGAGAAGTTCGAGGCGCTGATCGCGAGCTACAACAACGGCAGCCGCAACATCGAACAGCTCTTCGAGGAACTGCTGAAACTGTCCCAGAGCCTGGACCAGGAGCAACAGCGCCACGTCCGCGAAAACCTCAGCGAGGAAGCGCTGGTGATCTTCGACATCCTGACGCGGCCCGCCCCGCAGTTGACTGCCGCCGAGCGCGACGAGGTGAAGAAAGTCGCCAAGGCGCTGCTCACCCGGCTGAAGCAGTTGCTGGTGCTCAACTGGCGGCAGAAATCGGCGGCACGCTCCACCTTGAAGCTGGCCATCGAGGACACGCTGGACACCCTGCCCGCCGCCTACGACCGCCCGCTGTACGCGCAGAAGTGCTCGGCGCTGTTCGAGCACGTCTACGAGAGCTACCCGGAGCGGAATGCGGGGGTCTATACGGGACCGGTTGGGTAGGTCGGCGCTGTCCGAATCGGCCACCACTTCAGGCTCAAGCGACTGATTCGGCAGTCCGCGGACGAAAAAATACCCCGGCGAGCGGGGTATCTGGCGACCCGAACAGGAGTTGAACCTGTGACCTTCCCCTTAGGAGGGGGACGCTCTATCCAACTGAGCTACCGGGCCGGCGTGGAAGCGAACTATAGCCGGCGGGCGGGGGCGGCTGAACAGGTGGGCGGTGCTTGTGCTTGCAGCGCGGCGAGCGGGCCCGAAGAATCGGGCGATGAGCGACCACCCGCCCCTGCCTCCTGCCGATCCCGCCGTTGCGGCCCCTGCTGACCACACCGCCGCGCCGAAGGCTCCCGCGACCCCGGCGTCGACTGCGGCGCCGCGTCCGGACCGACAAGGCCACCCGCAAGCTCGACGCGAGCACACGCGCGGCGGGTCGGCGTCGGCAGGTCCCGAGCAGGTCCGGAGCGGTCAACGGCGCCCCGAACCACCCGGCCAGCGGGATCGTCGGCCGTCGGCGCCCGGGACGCCAGAGCGGGCGCAGCCGTCGAATCCGGACCGGCGTTCGGGCCCCGACCAGCCTTCGGGCCAGGCGCAGCGCTCGGGCCCGGACCGGCGTTCCGGCCCCGACCGGCCGCGGAATCCCGGTGGCGAGCGCGCGACGCCACGGCCGGCATCGGCACCGGGCAAGCCGACGAGTCCCTCGCCCGAGGCCGCGGGCCAGACCCCGCAGCAGAAGCCGAAGCCCGACGCCCCGCGCCCCACCGGCCCGGTCGCCGCCCAGCTCGGCCGCTTGCGCGCCCGGCTGCGCGATGGGCTGACGCGTGATCGGCAGCGACTGCGGCAGCAGCTGGATCGGCTGGGCGCGACGCCAGACGCTGCCGCCATCGCCAAGCTGGAGCAGGCGATCGCGGCCTCTGAGGCCGCCGTAGCCGCGCGAAAGGCGCGGATTCCGGTGATCACCTTGCCCGAAGACTTGCCGGTCAGCGCCAAGGCCGACGAACTGCGCGCGGCGATCGAGGCGCATCAGGTGGTGGTGGTGGCCGGGGCGACCGGCTCGGGCAAGACCACGCAGCTGCCGAAGATCTGCTTGGCGGCGGGGCTCGGGGCACGCGGGCTGATCGGCGTGACGCAGCCGCGGCGGCTGGCGGCGAAGAGCATTGCGCGGCGGCTGGCGCAGGAGCTGGCGGTGCCGCTGGGCGACGTGGTCGGCTGGCAGGTGCGTTTCACCGAGCAGGTCAGCGAGGCCTCGCTGATCAAGGTGATGACCGACGGCATTCTGCTGGCCGAGACGCGCAGCAGTCCGTCGCTGGATGCCTACGAGGTGCTGATCCTCGACGAGGCGCACGAGCGCTCGCTCAACATCGACTTCCTGCTGGGGCTGCTGAAGCCGCTGCTGGCGCGGCGTCGCGATCTGAAGCTGATCGTGACCTCGGCGACCATCGACACCGCCCGCTTTGCCGAGCACTTCGGCGGTGCGCCGGTGATCGAGGTCGAGGGCCGGAGCTTCCCGGTCGAGGTGCGTTACCGGCCGCCGGCGGTGGATCGCGAGGCCGACGAGGAGGACCGCACCCACGCCGCGCTGCTGTCGGCGATCGACGAACTCGGGCAGGAGGACCGCCGCGGCGACATCCTCGTGTTCCTGCCCGGGGAGCGCGAGATCCGCGAGGCGCACCGGGCCATCGAGCGGCGCAAGTACCCGCATACCGAGGTGCTGGCGCTGTACGCGCGGCTCAGCGGCAACGAGCAGGACCGCGTGTTCCAGCCGGGGGCGCTCAGGCGCGTCGTGCTGGCCACCAACGTCGCCGAGACCTCGATCACGGTGCCGCGGATCCGCTTCGTGATCGACACCGGCACCGCGCGGGTCAGCCGCTACAGCCCGCGCACACAGGTGCAGCGGCTGCACATCGAGCCGATCTCGCAGGCCAGCGCCGATCAGCGCGCCGGCCGCTGCGGTCGCACCTCGGCGGGCGTCTGCATCCGGCTGTACGACGAGGAGGAGTTCGCCCGCCGGCCGCGCTACACCGATCCGGAAATCCTGCGCTCGTCGCTGGCCGGCGTGGTGCTGCGGATGCTGGACCTGAAGCTCGGCGACCCGCTGCGCTTTCCGTATCTGGACGCGCCGGACGAGCGGGCGATTCGCGAGGGTTATGCGCTGCTCTCCGAACTCGGCGCGCTCAGCACCGACGGCGCCGAGCGCAAGCTGACGCCGCTGGGCCGCCAGCTGGCGCAGTTGCCGGTGGACGTGCGCCACGGCCGGATGCTGCTGGCCGCCGGCGCGCAGGGCTGCTTGCGCGAGGTGCTGGCGATCGTGTCGGCGCTGGCCATCCAGGATCCGCGCGATCGGCCGGCGGATCGTCGCGATGCCGCCGATGCCGCACATGCGCTGCTGATGAAGGACCCGAACAGCGACTTCCTCGGCTGGATCAAGCTGTGGGAGGCGGTGCAGTTCCAGCACGCCGAGCTGTCGAACAACGGCTTCCGCGACTGGGCGAAGCAGCAGTTCCTGTCGCCGCTGCGGCTACGCGAGTGGCGCGAGCTGCACCGGCAGCTGTTGCTGATGACCCGCGACACGCTGGGCCTGCCGGTCAACGAGGAGCCGGCCACGAGCGAGACGGTGCATCGAGCGCTGTTGACCGGGCTGCTCGGCCACATCGGGGTCAAGGACGACAAGCATCAATTCCACGGCGCCCGCGGTCGACGCTTCGCCGCCTTCCCGGGCTCGTATCTGGCGAAGGCGCCGCCGAAGTGGGTGATGGCGGCGGCCCTGCTCGACACCCAGCGGCTGTACGGCCTGACGCTGGCGAAGATCGACCCGACCTGGGTCGAGGCCGTGGCGCCGCCGGAGCTGCTGCACGCCCGCCACTACGACCCGCTGTGGGATCCGCGCAGCGGCCGGGTCTACGGCTTTCAGGACATCAGCCTCTACGGCGTCGCCATCGTGACGCGCCGGCGGGTCGGCTACGAAGCGGTGGACCCGACGCTGTGCCGCGAGCTGTTCCTGCGTCACGCGATGGTCCGCGGCGAGGTCGAGGCGCGGCATCCGCTGCTGCGGCACAACGCCGAGGTCCGCGAGGAAGCCAAGGACAAGGAAGAAAAGCTGCGCCGTCGGGGCTTGCTGAAGTCGGAGAGCGTGATCGCCGACTGGTTCGCCGAGCGGCTGCCGGCCAGCGTCGTCAGCGTGCCGAGCTTCCTGCAGTGGTGGCGGCAGGCCGATGCCGCGGCACAGGCGCGGCTGAAGCTGACGGTCAACGATCTGGTGATTCCGCTGGCCGACGACAGCCTCGCCGACTTCCCGGACGCGCTGCGCGACGGGCCGCTGGTGCTGCCGCTGGCCTATCGCTTCAATCCGAGCGAGGCGCTGGACGGCGCGACGCTAACGATCCGGCTGGATCAGCTGGGCAGCGTGACGCCGGCGCGGCTCAGCTGGCTGGTGCCGGGGCTGCTGCGCGAGAAGGTGGTGACGCTGCTGCGCGCGCTGCCGAAGCCGTTGCGTCGGCATTTCGTGCCGGCCCCGGACTATGCGCAGGCCTTTCTGGAAGCCCACGCCGAGCCAGGCAGCCGCGAGGCGGCCTTGGAGATCGCGCTCGCGGCGTGGCTGACCAGGATCGGCGGCGTGGCGATCAGCCCGGCCGATTACGCCGAGGCCGAACTGCCCGCGCATCTGAAGCTGCATCTGGCGCTGATCGACGAACGCAGCCAGCCGCTGGATCAGGGCGACGACCTGCTGGCGCTGAAAGCCCGCCACGCCGAGGCCGCGCAGCGCGCTTTTGCCGCGCAGGTCGATGCGATCTACCACCGCGACCACTTGAGCGACTGGCCGCCCTTCGACCTGCCGCGGACGATCCGCTCCAGCGGCGGCGCCGAGGCCTGGCCCGCCCTGTCCGCCGAAGCCGAGTCCGTGCATCTGCGCAGCTACGCCAGCGCCGCCGAGGCCGACGCGGTCCACGCCGAGGGCGTGCTGGCGCTCGCCGTGCTCGCGCTCGGCGACACGCTGCGCTACTGGCGCCGCAATCTGCCGCTGTCCAGCGCGGTGCTGGTCGCCTGGGCACCGCTGGGCAGCGCCGAAGCCCTGCGCGCCGACATCCTCGCCACCGTCTTCGACGAGCGCTTCCTCAAAGTCGCCGCGACCGTCCGCAGCCGCAAGGACTTTTCGGCGCTGCTCGACGCGATCCGCCGCGAGACCGGCGAGCACGCCGCCGCACTAGCCCGCGAGGTCGAGGACATCCTGCGGCTGTCCGCCGAGCTGCGCCGTCTGCTGGTGCCGCCGCTGATCGGCTACGGCCGCGCCAGCTACGACGACGCCCGGATGGCGCTGGACCGTCTGGTCCACCCCGACTTCGTCCGCCAGACCCCGCGCGAGCGGCTCAAGCACTTCACGCGCTACCTGAAGGCGCTGAAGATCCGCGCCGAGCGACTGAAGCAGGACGCCAAGCGCGACCAGCAGAAGCTGCTCGACGTGCTGCCCTTCGAGAAAGCACTGGAACGCGCCGGCACCCGACTGGCCGCCGACCACCCGGCCGTCGTCGAGCTGCGCTGGGCCATCGAGGAGCTGCGGGTATCCCTGTTCGCGCAGGAACTCGGCACCGCGCAGAGCGTGTCGCCGAAGCGGCTGGCGGGGATGGTGGCGGCGCTGGGGTGAGGCGGGTGGCTCGCCGGCCACCGCGCCACGGGTCTGGCGTTGCAATCTGCGACAGTGCGAAGATATCGGCCCGCGCGGCCCATCACGCCGCGGGATCATCTGGGAGCGCGATATGCAGTGGCGATCGGGGTTGCTGGGTCTGGCTTTTGCGGTGGTGCTGGGTTCGGCCGAGGCCGACACGCCGCGCATCAGTCCGCTCTACCTGACGAATGTCGAGGCGGAACTGAGCCTCGCTGACGATGGCAGCGTCCGCTCGGTCCACCTGCCGCGCACGCCCGCGCTTGAGGGCGAGATCGGCGATCGACTCGAAGCGCGGATGCGCCACTGGCGTTTCGAGGTCGACGCCGGCGCGGGCGGGGAAAAACCCACCCAGGTCCACGTGCAGATGATGCTGGAGGCACGGGAGATCGACGCCACCGAGTGGGAGGTCCGACTGGGCACGCCGTTGCTCTCGACGCGCCGGATCGGCGAGCGTCTGACCGACGAGGACTATCAGGTCGACGGACAACACATCAAGCGGGCTCCCGTGAAATGGCCTGCGTCAGGCGTCCAGATCGGCGCACGCATCGAAGTGGTGGTGGAGTTCGACGCCAGTGGCCGCGTCACCCGAGCCGGCGCGCGCCGGGCACAGTTGCTGGGCGTCAAAGTCGAAGCGCACCAGACCGCTCGCGCCGAGAACGCGCTGCAGCCCTTCGTCCGCGAGGCGGAGCGCAGCCTGGCGCGCTGGCGCTTCCCGGCCGCCGCAGCAGGCGAGACGGAACCGCGTTCCTTGCTGGTTCCGGTCCACTTCCAGCCAGCCGACCGGCACGGCCCGCTCGACAAGTGGGAACTGGCGGTCGCCGTCCACGCGCTGGAGCGCGAATGGGCCCAGCCCGATCCGTACGCCATCGGGCCAGCGCCGCCGGCACTGCCGGAAGACGACCTGTCCTTCGGCCTGGTGCGCTTGCTGGGCGCCGTTGATGGCGAGTTGCTGTGAGGGACGGCTCGCGCCGAGGCGCCGGTTAGGGCACTAGACCGAAAGCCCCAGCAGCCGTCGCAGATTCGCCGAATAGCGCCGCGCAAACGCGGTCCAGGTCAACGCCTGACGATCCTCTTCGGTCAACGGCGGAAAGTCCGGCCCGCGTGCAAGGCGATCGGCCAGTGCGGACAGACCGGCCGCCAGCGCGTCGCCATCTTCGGCAGGAATGACCGCGATCCGCTCGTGCAGGGTCGGCGTGTGCATCAGGTCTTCGCCGCCGGTGGCATCGGTGCACAGCACCGGCAGGCCGCTGGCCACCGCCTGGGTGATGACATTGCTCAAGCCCTCCTCGCGGGAGGGCTGCACGAAGGCGTCGGCCTGCGCGTAGATCGTGGTCAGCTCGCGCTGGTCGACCTTCGGCACATGACGGAAGCGCGGATGGTTCGGGAAGGGGTAGTCGCCCAGCGTGCCGACATGCAGCAGCTGCAGGCGTTCGTCGGCGCGGATGGCGGCTTCCAGCAGATCGCAGCCCTTGCGCAGGCACCAGATGCCGGCGAACACCAGCGTCGGACTGGGGGTCCGTGGCCGCTGCGGCAGCTGCGGGAACAGGCGGAGGTCGACGCCGTAAGGGTTGACCATCAGCTTGGCGGCAGCGGTCGGATCCCGGTCGAAACTGCGGGCCACATGCCGGGACGGCACCGCGATGCGGTCGGCCAGCTGGTAGCCGGCCAGCTCCCGCTCGATGGCCAGCGCCGACGGCCGCTCGGCACCCGGCGTCCGCGCGAGGATCTCGTCCTGCGCGAGGATGTGCTTGCTGCCGCGGATCAGCACGATCCTGGCGCCGTAGCGCCGACGCGCCTCGGCGGCGGCCTCCAGATAGATGCCGGACATACAGACGAAGACATCGCAGGGCTGGAGCTTGCGGATCACCGCGCGATTCAGTCCGGCCCAGATGGCGGCATCGACCCGCTGCGGGGCGAACTTCGGCACGAAGCGCTGCAGGCCGAACCACGGCCAGACGCTGGACAGCAGCCCGACATGGGCGTGGGCCGGCAAGCCGTAGCGCAGCGCCCGCGACTTCGGGACATAGGAATAGAAGTGCACGTCCTCGCCGAGTTGGCAGAGCTCGCGGGCGAGGTCGAGGACGTGGAAGCGACCGGCGGTGGCCAGCGCAATGCGGGGACCGGTCGCCATCAGGGGCAGAACCGACGGGCGGAGATCGACCTCATGCGGGGCCTCGCATCGACGTGAAGCGCGCGGTTGTACCCCAAGCCATGCCGGGCGGTCACCCGAGGACGGGCAGCAGGAACAGCCAGACCACCGCGATCAGACCCGCTGTCCAGCACAGCGAGCGGATCACGTCGCGATCGGCCAGATACGCCACCGTGTAGGCGATCCGCGCGACCAGGTAGGCCAGCGCCAGCGTGTCGATCCGGTCCTGCGCGGCGCCGGCCTGCTGGGCCAGCAGCACCGCCGCGGCGAAGGGTGCGAAGGACTCGAAGTGGTTCAGGTGGGCGTTGTGGGCGCGCAGTCGGTAGCCCTGCTGCCGCGCCAGCCAGCCGCGCGGGTCGCGGTTGTCGTAGCTCTTCGCCGCCTTGGCGATGCCGACCGTCAGGAAGGGCAGCAGCGCGGCGATCAGGACGCTCCAGTGGGCGATCGACATGGTGGATTCCGGGGCGGCGGGGGCCGCAGCGTAACCCCGGCGGATGGCACGCTGGGAATCAGCAGGGGTCGGGCATGATCCGCGCCATGTTTGCGCACCTGCGGCTCCACACCGAGTATTCGATGGTCGATTCGACCATCCGGCTCAAACCACTGATCGCGCGGGCGGCGGCGCTTGGGCTGCCGGCGCTCGCCATCACCGACGACAGCATCGTCAGCGGCTATCTGAAGTTCTTCAAGGAAGCCGAGGCCGCCGGCATCAAGCCGATCCTCGGCGCCGATGTGCTGCTGCACTGCCCGCAGCACGCGCTGGACACGCCGCCGCGGCTGACCCTGCTGGCGATGGACCACGGCGGCTACCAGAACCTGAGCCGGCTGCTGACCGGGGCCTATCGCCATCGTCAGCGTGGCAGCCGGCCGCTGGTCGACGAAGCCGCCCTGTTCGAGCAGCACGCCGGGCTGATCGTGCTGTCCGGCGGGATCGACGGCGTGGTCGGCCAGTTGCTGGCCAAGGGCCAGGACGAGCGCGCCGAGGCGGTCGCCCGCCGCTGCGCCGAGGTCTTCGGGGATCGCTACGTGCTGGAGCTGTCGCGCTGCGGCCGCAGCGGCGAGGCCGAGATCACCCAGGCCACCGCGGCGATCGCCGCCCGGCTCGGCATTCCGGCGGTGGCCACCAACGATGTCCGCTTCCTTGCCGCGGATGACTTCGAATCGCACGAGGCCCGCGTCGCGATCGCCAACTCGACCACGCTGGCCGACCCGCGGCGCCCGCAGATCTACACCCGCGAGCAGTACCTGAAGTCGGCCGCCGAGATGGCCGCCCTGTTCGCCGATCTGCCGGGAGCCATCGACAACAGCCTGGCGATCGCCACCCGCTGCAATTTCCGGCCGCAGACCGGCACCTACTTCCTGCCCGACTACCCGACCCCCGAGGGCATCGGTCTCGACGACTGGCTGGGCCAATCCGCACACGCGGGGCTGACCGAGCGACTGAAGCAGCTGTCGGCGCTCGGCGTGCAGGTCGCGCCGGAAGCGACCTACCGCGAGCGGCTCGACATCGAGATCGGCGTGATCGGCAAGATGGGCTTCGCCGGCTACTTCCTGATCGTCGCCGACTTCATCCAGTGGGCGAAGGATCATGGCGTGCCGGTCGGCCCGGGGCGCGGTTCCGGCGCGGGTTCGCTGGTTGCCTACGCGCTGAAGATCACCGACCTGGATCCGCTGCGCTACGAGCTGCTGTTCGAGCGCTTCCTCAATCCGGAACGCGTGTCGATGCCGGACTTCGACATCGACTTCTGCATGGAGGGCCGCGACAAGGTCATCGACTACGTCCGCGGCCGCTACGGCCGCGACCACGTCTGCCAGATCATCACCCACGGCACGATGGCGGCGAAGGCCTGCGTCCGCGACGCCGGCCGCGCGCTGGGCCTGCCCTTCCCGGCCGTGGACCGGATCGCCAAGCTGGTGCCGGACACGCTGGGCGTCGAGCTGCCGGAAGCCCTCGGGCTGGACGAGAAGGCCAAGCCCGACCCGGACCGCTACTCCTCGGATCTGCGTCAGCTGTGGGATCAGGACGAAGAGGCCCGCAACGTCCTCGAACTGGCGCTCAAGCTGGAGGGTCTGACCCGCAATGCCGGCAAGCACGCCGGCGGCGTGGTCATCGCGCCTTCGCCGGTCAGCGATTTCGTGCCGCTGTACGCCGAAAACGGCGACGATGAACTGCTCGCCCAGCTCGACATGGTCGATCTGGAGAAGATCGGGCTGGTCAAGTTCGACTTCCTCGGCCTGCGCACGCTGACGATCCTCGACTGGACGCTGCAGGCGATCAGCGCCAGCGGCGGTCCGCGGATCGACCTGAATGCGCTGCGGCTGGACGACCCGGCGACCTACGCGCTGCTGCAGGCCTGCCGGACCACCGCGGTGTTCCAGCTCGAATCGCGCGGCATGAAGGAGCTGATCCGCAAGCTCAAGCCGGACTGCTTCGAGGACATCATCGCGCTGTGCGCGCTGTTCCGCCCCGGTCCGCTGCAGTCCGGGATGGTCGATGACTTCGTCGACCGCAAGCACGGCCGTCAGGAGGTCAGCTACCCGCACCCGCTGCTGGAGCCGGTGCTGAAACCGACCTACGGGACCATCGTCTATCAGGAACAGGTGATGCAGGCCGCGCAGGTGCTGGCCGGCTACACGCTGGGCGGTGCCGACCTGCTGCGCCGCGCGATGGGCAAGAAAGACGCCAAGGAGATGGCCAAGCAGCGCGCCGTCTTCGTCGATGGCTCGAAGGCCCGCGGCGTCAATCCGGATACCGCCGCAGGCATCTTCGACCTGATCGAGAAGTTCGCCGAGTACGGCTTCAACAAGAGCCACTCGGCGGCCTATGCGCTGCTGGCCTACCAGACCGCCTTTCTGAAGGCGCACTTCCCGGCCGAGTTCATGGCCGCGGTGCTGTCCAGCGACATGGACAAGGTCGAGAAGGTCACCGATTTCCTCGGCGATGTCCGCGCCGAGGGCCTCAAGCTCCTGCCGCCGGATGTCAACGCCTCCGAGTTCCGCTTCCGCGCGGTGGACGCCCGGACCATCCGTTACGGCCTCGGCGCGATTCGCGGGGTCGGCCAGGCGGCCTGCGAGATGATCGTCGAGGTCCGCGGCAAGGGTCGTTACCGCGATCTCAGCGACCTTTGCGCCCGACTGGATCCGACCAAGACCAACAAGCGCGTCTACGACGCCCTGCTCGCCGCCGGGGCGCTGGATGGCCTGGGGCCCAACCGCGCCACGCTGGAGCGTTGGTTGCCGGAGGCGCTGAAGGCCGCTGACCAGCAGCGTCGCGATCGCGAGTCGGGTCAGCAGGATCTGTTCGGTGCGATGCGCGCGGGCGCCGCGACCGCATCGCCGCTGCCGGCCGCCGTGCCGGAGAAGCCGCTGCTGGACCTGCTGAAGGCCGAGCGCCAGGTGCTCGGCAATTACCTGAGCGGTCACCCGGTCGACGTGGACCGCCCGCTGCTGGACAGCGTGCTGTCCGGCGATCTCGGCGGCTTGCTGGCCAAACTCAAGCCCGAACGCCGCAGCCGCAAGGACGACCCCGGCGTGTGCGTACTCGCGCAGGCCGGGCCGTTGCGCTGGCGCGGCGAGAACGTCGCCTTCCTGCCGATCGAGGACGGCCGCGGCCGGGTCGAGGCGGTCTGCTATTCGGAGGTCTGCCGCGACTACGGCGAACTGCTGGAGTCCGCGAAGGACGCCGTGCTGGTCTTCGAGGGCGTGCTGTCGCTGGACGACTACAACGGCCAGCCGAGTTTCCGCGTGCGCAGCGTGCGCAGCGTCGAGCAGGCGATCAGCGCCTGGACCCGCCAGGTCATCGTCCGCGCCGCACCGCGCGACGCCGGCTTCGTCGAGCGCCTGCGCAACGCGCTGGAGCCGCACCGCGCCGCCGGCCGCGCCGGGGTCACGCTGGCGCTGACGCTGACCGAAGCCGAACTGGACTGCGAGCTGGCCGCCAACTGGCAGGTCGCCGGATCGCTCGCGCTGCGCGATGCGCTTGGCGGACTGCCGGAGGTCCGCGAGGTGTCGCTCCGACTGAGTCGCAGGGCACCCGCGGAACCGGACTTCGAGCCGGAGTCCCGGGCTTGAGCACCACCGCCCCGAGGGTGGTGGTGCCGGCGACGCTGCTGGCCATGCTGGTCGCCGGGCTCGGCATGGTCGGGCCGTTCGCGATCGACAGCTTCTTTCCAGCTTTTCCCACCATGGCCCGCGTGCTCGACGCCACGGCCGCAGAAATGCAGCTCACGCTCAGCGCCTACCTGTTGGGTTTTGCGCTGATGAGTCTGGTCCACGGCCCGCTGTCGGACGCCCTGGGCCGCCGACCGATCGTGCTGGTCAATCTGTGGATCTTCGCGATCGCCAACGTCGGTGCGGCGCTGTCGACCTCGCTGGAGACCATGGTGGCCTGGCGCCTGCTGCAGGGACTGGCGGGCGGCGCCGGCACCATCATCGGTCGCGCGATCGTCCGCGACTGTCTGGACGGGGTCGCCGCGCAACGCCTGATGAGTCGGATCACGCTGATCTTCCTGATCGGCCCGGCGATCGCGCCGGTGATCGGCGGCTGGATCTATGTGCAGTTCGGCTGGCAGGCGATCTTCTGGTTTGTCGCTGGCTTCGCCGCGCTGCTGGCGCTGACCGTCGCCTGGAAACTGCCGGAAACGCTACCGGCCGAGAATCGCGTCGCTGCGCATCCGCGCGAACTGATCGCGGGCTTGCTCGAAGTTGCCCGGGATCGCGTCGCGCTGCGCCTGGTCATCGCCGCCGCCTGCAACTTCGGCGGCATCTTCCTCTTCATCGGCGCTTCCGCCGAGATCAGCTACGAGCTGCTGCGACTGGAACCCGACCAGTTCGGCCGCTACTTCTGGCTGCTGATCTCGGGCTTCCTGATTGGTTCGCAGCTGTCCGGCTGGCTGGCCGGCAAGATCAGCGCCGGCGCCCAGCTCAAGCTCGCGTACGCGCTGATGGGCAGTGCGGTGCTGCTGAATCTGCTGCAGGGCGTGCTGATCGACCAGCATGTGTGGTGGCTGTACACCCTGCCGCTGGCGCTCTATGCCGTCGGCAGCTCGCTCGGGTTTCCGGTGCTGACGCTGCTGCTGCTCGACCGTCACGAGCGGCTGCGCGGTTCGGCCGCCAGCCTGCAGACCTTCGTCAGCCTGATGCTCAATGCCCTGAGCACCGCCCTGCTGGTGCCGCTGGTGTTCCACAGCGCGCTGCTGCTCGCACTCGCACAAGCTGCCCTCGCGCTGGTCGGCGCCCTCTTTTCCTATCGCTACCTTCGACACTCCTGATCGCCCCGGGCGAGGTGAACGGGAGGTCGGGAAAGCGGCGCGGATCTTGACGTTGTGTGAATGCTCTACCCCCCCTTCCTACTTTGGCCGGACTTGACTGTCGCACCGTCTTCCGCCGGAAGGCACCGACATACACCGTTTCACGAGGGAGTGACCATGGCCACCAAAGCCAAGGTGAAGGCGAAGAGCAAGCTCGCCGAAGCCGCCGCCGCACCGCAGGAAGACGACGCTGCGATCAAGAACATCGCTGCCAAGATGCTCGACTCCGCGCAGCAGATCTGGCTCGCCGGACTCGGCGCCTTCTCGAAGGCGCAGGACGAAGGCGGCAAGTGGTTCGAGACGCTGGTTCGCGAAGGCGGCGAATTGGAGAAGGCGACCCGCAAGCTCACCACCGCCAAGGTCGACGAGGTTCGTGACGCCGTGGAAACCACCGTGACTCAGGTTCGTCAGCGCGCTACCGATTCGTGGGATCGTCTGGAACAGGTCTTCGAGGATCGCGTGTCCCGCGCCCTCGCCCGTCTCGGCATTCCGGGTCGCGACGACCTGGTCGAGCTGAGCCAGAAGATCGACGAATTGCAGAAGGCCGTGAAGGCCCTGCAGAAGTCCAACGCGGCGCCGAAGTCCACCGCCGAGAAGGCCGAGGACGCCGTCGCCGAAGTGACCAAGGCCGTCAAGGCTGGCGGCGCGAAGGCCGGCAAGGCCGTCCGCAGCGCCCGCAAGAAGGTGCAGGACACCGTCGATGCAGTGACGGCTGCCGCCAAGGAAACGGTCGAGAAGCTCACCGACAACTGAGCGCCGCGGCCCTCCGGGGCCGCAACTGTTTTGCAGCCTGGTCATCCGGCCAGGTCGCTACCGCTTGCCCACCAGCCGCATCTTTGCCGGTTCGCCCTCCCCGAAACGGCTGGCTGGTGGGCATCTTTTTTGCGCGACGTTCAGCCCTTCGGCTTCGACGGCGCGGTTCGTGGATTCGGCATCCGCGCGATTCGCGGCGTTTCCCAGGAACCGGTCACCGCGTAGTGCACGCGCCCCATCTCCCGGTCCTGGGCGATGACACCCTGCGCCAGCAGGCCCGCGGCGAGACCCGCCGGCCCGGCCGCCAGTCCACCGACCACCGGCAACACCGTGCCGTACTGCGGTGACACCACGATCTCCTGGTCGTAATCCCGCGCGCTCAAGCCGGTCCGGCCGATCACCCGGATCTCGGCGGCAGGTCCGTCCACGGTCAGATCCTGCGTCCAGGCGTTACCGTCGGACAGCTCGAAACGTCCGTCGATGCGGTCGAAGCTCAGGCCCTCGCCGAAAAAGTCGCGGAAGTCCAGCGCGAGCCGCCGCGGCAACTCGCGGATGCTGAACAGCCCGAGCAAGCGCCCCGCCCCCGGCTCCAGACCGACGAAGCGGCCGCCACCGACCGAGATCTGCATGCCACCCTTCAGCCGGTCCAGCGCGAACTCGGCCGGACTGCCGGGCCAGACGCCGTCGATTTCGGCCAGCGTCTGGCCTTTCTCGATCCGCTCGGCAAAGCCCAGCGACAGCAGCATCTGCCCCAGATCCTCGGCGGTGAAGCGCAGCGCGAAGCGGCTCTCCTGCCGACCATCCGGCAACACCACCCAGTCGCCGTCACCGGCCAGTTTCAGGGCGCTCGACCGCGCTTCGAACAGATCGACGTGCAGACCCTCGCGGGTGGGCCAGGTCTCCAGCCGGGTGCTGCCGAGCTGCGCCGCGCCGAGCCGAAGGTCATCGACCTTCAGATGCAGGGTCGGCAGCCGACGCGGATCAGCCGACCAGCCGTCGCGGACCACACCACCCGCCGCACCTTCGGCCGGCTTCGGCAGCCACAGCCGCCGAAAATCTCCGTGCAGCGCGTCGGGACGACCGGCCTGTGCGGCCATCCAGTTCAGCCGTCCCTCGACCTGCGGCCCCTCGACCTCCAGCTGCAGCGCGCCGTCCTCATCGCGCCGCGCCCGGATCCGCGTATCCCCCAGACCGATCTCCGGACTGCCGGTCAGCAGCAGATCCAGTGCCGACAAGCCCATCCCTTCGGCAGACGCGCCCGCCAGTCCGCCGGTCAGCAGGCCGAGCCACGCCTTCGGCTCCCGACCATCGAGCACCGCCGCCAGCGCCACGCCCTCGGCCGGCGGCTCCGGCGTCGGGACATCGCCCAAGGCAATCGCGGCGCGCAAACCCGTCTCGCCCGGCAGATCGCCCTGCAGCCGCAGCCGATCGCCCCAGCGCACCTCGACCGAGCCCGGCTGACCCGCCATGAAGCCGAGGTCCGCCGCAAACGGCGTCGCGCTCGCGGCCGACTTGCCGAGCGGCGGCGGCAGGTCCAGCGCCACGCCCTGCAGCTGACTGCGAATCGCGACCGCGGTCCGCACCGGTCCCTCGGCCGCTTCCGTCACCTCGACATCGACGTCGAAGTCGGCGGCGCCGGTCGCCGCACCCAGCCAGCGGCCGATGCCGGGATAGCTGCGCGCCAGCTCCTGCGCGGCGAAACGGCCGCGGGCGCTGGCTTCCAGCAGCGCCGCACTGCCGGTATGCCCACGCCCGAGCGCCAGCGACACGCGGACCGGCGCTGCATGCGCCTCGCCGGTCAGTGCCGCCGCACTGAAGCCGGCGGCGTCGAAGCGCGCCCGCCCGTGCAGGGCGCTGAAGTCGAGTTGCCAGGCCTCGGCGTGGAAATCCACGCCCGCCAGCTCGACCTCGCCCGCGTACTGCGGCGACCCCAGCTCGCGCTTCAGCGGCAACACCAGCTCGACATCGACGGCCGCCGGCCCGCTGGCCTCCATCAGGTCCAGCGTGGCGGCGTGCCGTTTCCGCAGCGGACTCTGCCGCAGCAAGCCCAGCAGCGGCGCGGCGTCGGCGGCCTGATCCTTCAGCGACAGGGACAGGATCGGCGCTTTCAGATCGGGCAGGTCCACGGTCAGGCCCTGCACCGGATTGCCGGCCAGGCGGGCATCGTCGACGGTGGCCGACAGGCCGCGATCGGTGAAGCTCAAGCGCGCCGACAAGCCCTCACCCACCGGCCAGTCCGGATGAAAGGCCAGCCGGGCGTTGCTGAGCGTGGCGGTTGCTTCCATCCGGCCCTCATGCTCGCGATAAGGCATCGCGCCCTTGCCGACCGGCCCGCGCCAGAGCCAGCGGCCGTCGGTCACCTGGCCGGTGGACAGCGCCCGATCCAGCCAGGCCACCGTCGTCGGCGGCATCACGTCGATCAGCCAGAAATACGGTGCCGACGCCACTTCGCCGGCCGGAACGGTCACCAGCAGATCGAGGAAGGGCCGCTGGCCCTCGCGGAAGTGCAACTGCAGATTCCCCTCGGCGGCATAGCCCGGCCCGGCGACCTCGATCTGCGTGGTTTCCACGGTCAGCCCACCGGTCTGCGGCAGCAGCAGTACGCGACCCGACGAGCGCTCGATCGGGATCGGGTTGCGAAACCGCAGCGGCGCGCTCAGACGGGCATCGGCGAGCGCCAGATCCAGCACGATCGCCTCGGCATCCGCCGTCAGCCGACCGCGCAGGCCGGTGAGCCCCGGCACCTTGCCGTCGCGGCTGTCGAAGTCGACGCCGTCCAGCTCGGCGCGCAACTGCCGATACGGCGGCGCGTTGGCGGCGCGGAGCTGGCTCAGCTCGACGCGGGCCAGCCGGCCTCGCGGCTTCAGCTGCGCCAGCGTGCCGCGCAGCCCCGCGGGCAGCGCCGGCAGGGCCTCGGCCAGTTGTGCGATCGGCGCCACCGGCAACGATTCGGCGAGCAGCAGGCTGCCGATGCCATCGTCGAGCAGATTCCAGCGCACCGGCGGCGCGTCGCCCAACCGCAGCTGGCCCGCCGCGAGCGTGCGCTGGGCGCCGATCCGCGCCTGACCGCGCAGCTGGAGGATCGGCAGCTCCGGCGGCAGGCCCGCCAGCACCGGACCGTCGACCGGCGGCGCCGTCTCGGCAAACTGCAGCTCGGCCAGCCGCAAATCTCCGACCAGCCAGTGCGCACCGGATTGCGGCCGATACCAGGCCTGGCCGTCGAGCCGGGCAGCGGCCAGCTGCGTGCGGCCGACCTGCAGCGCGCCCGCCGCCCCACCCAGTGGCGCGCCACGCGCCTCCAGATAGCCGCGAGTCGGCGTCAGCGCCGCATCCCAGTCGAGCACCAGCCGCAAGCCGGCATCAGGGCTGCCGAGCCGCAGCGCCAGCCCCTCGGCGTCGATCACCGCCGCGAGCTGATCCAGCGCCAGCCGGACCTGTCGAGCCGGGTCGTCGTAGCGCAGCGACAGGCCGTCGACCGTGATCCGGTCGAACCAGCCCAGCAGCCGACGCGGATCGCCACCGGTCTGCAGCCCGGTCAGCCCGGCGACCAGGATCCGGCCATCGGCGGCGCGGGCCAGTTGCACGGTGATGCCCTCGATCGCCAGCTCATGCACCAGTCGCCGTCGCGGCAGCAGGCCGTACGGGTCCACCTGCAGCCGCGCACGCCCGACCACCAGTTCGCCATGGCCGACATCCAGCTGCTCGACCACCAGCTCGGGGTGCTGACCGCTCCAGCTGAGCGCAACCCGCTCCAGCGACACCGACTCGCCCAGCGCGCCGGCAATCAGCGCCTCGACCCGATCGGCATCGCTCAGGTACCAGGGCAGCAGCAGCCGCGCCACCGCGAACAGCACGGCAAAACCGATGGTCGCCAGCGCCACCAGCCGCAACCCGGTCCGCCGCAGGCGGCGACCGAGCGTGGGGCGCGGGCGAGCAGCAGCCGACATGCGCGGCTCAGAGGACGATCACGTCGTACTGCTCCGGCGCGTACTGCTCCTCGGCCTGGAAGCGCAAGGTCCGGGCGACGAAGGCCTCCAGCTCGGCCAGCGCAGCGGATTCCTCGTCGATGATCCGGTTCACCACCGCCGGCGACGCCAGCACCAGCAGGCCGCCGGTTTCGAACTGCCGCACCGAGCGGGTGATCTCGCGAAACACCTCGTAGACCACCGTTTCCACGCTCTTGACCACCCCACGCCCCTCGCAGACCTTGCAGGGCTCGCAGAGCAGCCGTTCCAGACTCTCGGTCGTGCGCTTGCGGGTCATCTCGACCAGCCCCAGCGGACTCATCGGATAGACCGTGGTTCGGGCGTGGTCGCGGGCCAGCGCCTTTTCCAGCGTCCTGAGCACCTGCCGGCGGTGCTCTTCGTCGACCATGTCAATGAAGTCGATGATGATGATCCCGCCCAGATTGCGCAGCCTCAGCTGCCGGGCGATCACCTGCGCCGCCTCCAGATTGGTCCGGTAGACGGTTTCCTCCAGATTGCGATGGCCGACATAGCCGCCGGTATTGACGTCGATGGTGGTCATCGCCTCGGTCTGGTCGATCACCAGATGGCCACCGCTCTTCAGCGGCACCTGCTTCTGCAGCGCGCGCTGGATTTCGTCCTCGACGCCGTACAGATCGAAGATCGGCCGCTCGCCCGGGTAATGCTCGATCTTCGGCCGGGTTTCCGGCACGAACTCCTCCGCGAAACGCACCGCCTTGTCCAGCGTCTCCCGCGAATCGATGCGGATCCGCTCGACCGGCGCACGGACGAAATCCCGCAGCGTGCGCAGCGCCAGCGGCACGTCCTCGTAGATCGGCTCGCCGACCTTCGCCTGCCGCGCGCGCTGCTGCACCACCTCCCAGAGCCGGACCAGATAGCCGATCTCCTGCTCCAGCAGCTCGCGCGAGGTGCCCTCGGCGTTGGTGCGGGCGATGAAGCCGAAATGGCCGCCGGCCGGCGGCAGCGCCGCCAGCTCGGCCAGCAGCTGCTTCAACCGCCCTCGCTCGGCTTCATCCTCGATCCGCACCGACACGCCGGTCACCCGGCTGTCCGGCAGCAGCACCAGAAACCGCGCCGGAATCGACAGATGCATCGACAGCCGCGCCCCCTTGCTGCCGATCGGGTCCTTGATGATCTGGACCACCACCTCCTGACCGTCGCGGACCAGTTCGCCGATCGGTGGCGTCGTCGGCGGCGGCTGCACCGCGGCCTCGGCCTCGGTCGGCAACAGCTCCGGCAACCCGCGATGGATGTCCGAGGCGTGCAGGAAGGCCGAGCGGCTCAGGCCCACGTCGACGAAGGCGGCCTGCATGCCCGGCATCACCCGCAGCACCTTGCCCTTGTAGATGTTGCCGACCAGGCCGCGACGGCGCGCGCGCTCGATCAGCACCTCCTGCAGCATGCCGTTCTCGACCACGGCCACCCGCGTCTCCCGCGGGGTCACGTTGATCAGGATTTCCTCGCTCACGGCTGGCGGCGCTCCAACGAGCCCGCATGCGGGCAATCCATAGACTTATACGGAATGCGCGGCGGCGGCTCCATGCACTGCGCCCAACCGGAGCCCCGCCTGCCCGAGCAATTCAGCGGTCTCGAACAGCGGCAGGCCCATCACCCCGCTGTAGCTGCCCTCGATCCGCTCGATCCACGCCGCCGCCCGGCCCTGAATCGCATACGCCCCGGCCTTGCCCATCGGCTCGCCACCGACGACGTAGTCGATGATCTCGCGGGCCAGCAGCGGCCGGAACACCACCCGCGTCCGACTCAGCGCCGACCAGACCTCGGCATCGCGCAGCAGCACCACCGCGCTCAACACCTCGTGCGAGCGCCCGGACAGCAACCGCAGCAACTCGCCGGCATGCGCCTGATCCCGAGGTTTACCCAGAATCCGCCCATCCAGCAGCACCTCGGTATCCGCACCCAACACCAGCGTGCCCGCCGGCAAATGCCGCTGCGCCTCCCGAGCCTTCTCGGTCGCCACCCGCAGCCCGTAAGCCTCCGGCGCCTCGCCGGCCTGCCGCTCCTCCAGCACATCCGCCGGCCGGACCACGAACTCCACGCCCAGCTGCTGCAGCAGTTCGACGCGACGGGGCGAGGCGGAGGCGAGCACGAGCATGGCGCGGGGCTGCTGGGGGTCGGGGCGCGGAGTGTGGCGGATCGGCGCGGGCACGTCGCGGGTTGACCGGACCCAGAAGTACAACCCCGTGCCCAACCATTCCGCCGAAGCATGTAGGTCGGGTTGGCCTCAGGGCGCGAAATCGTCCTTGAACCGATCCAGCTGATGCATGCGCTCGTGCAGGAGGGTGACGATGCCGATGTCGCCGTTGGAAAGCCGCCGCCAATAGACGACATGGCGTTCGTGGCGAAAGAAGTAGCCCTCCACCCCGAACTCGGCGGGCACCGGCCGCGACCGGACACCGCGAGCCTCGATCTGCTCGAAGGCAGCAAACAGACCGGTGATGCAAGCCTCGGCCTGTGCCTCGCCCCAGTGGTCGCGGGTGTAGCGATAGACCTCGTCGAGGCGTACCGAGGCCGCCTCCTGGACGCGGATCGCCATCGGCTCAGGCCCGGTTCCGGACGATGACCTCGGCGGCCGTCAGCGGCCGGTAGCTGTCCTCGGGCGCGGCATAAGCGCGGCTCAGTTCGGCCTTCAGGCGCTCGACCCCCTCGCGCTCGACGCGCTCCTTGTCGCGCCGGATCAAGTCGCGGATGTACTCGCTGACGTTCTCGTAAGCACCGTACTCGCCGACATTGGCCGCAACGAACTCGCTGAGGGCACCGCTGACGCGGACCGTCATGGTGGTGGTTCGGGACATGGACCCTCCTGCCTAGGCTTGTCTTCAAGATAACCAACATCGAACACAGCCGAAAGCTCGGCATGACCCTCGCGCGGGCGTTGCGAGACAGAACGAAGGGCTTTAGCGTCCGGAAGATTCGGTGTGAGGCAAGATTTGCTGTACAGCGAAGATTGACCGTTTGGCGAATCTTGGGGCGGTGCCGATGCGTGGCACGAGGAAGCGAACCACAACTACATCGTCACAATCAGCTGACACCCAAGCCAACCAATCGTTCTTGGCGAAACTCATACAACGAGTTACTATGAAACACACAACCACTCCGCAGTGCTCGCCACCTTACCGAACTCTGCATAGATCAGCAATCTGCGAATCCCTTCGCCAATCGCTGACCTTTCATGCCCCAACTCAATGAAGAATCGCGCTTGAAAAAATCGAACTCACCCCATTCAGAGGCTTTGAAAGGCCCGGAGGCCGGATCAAACGCTGGCCGAGGATTTCGTTATCAGGACATGATCGGTGCGCTTTTTGTCACTCAAATGCACCTTGGCGAAGAGCGCTTCGATGCGATCATTCCCGAAGGCAGTGACGATTATGAGATCTGCGTTGCAGAAGGCATTATCCTGATAGATACAAAGTCGAACCGTGCAGAGTCACGCCTTCGAAAGGAGAGCGAAGATGAGACTTCAATTAAGGGACTCTGGGCGAGACCGCTGCGACCTGGAACAACAGTGTCCGAGTATTGGTTAGTCACCCAAATGAGTCGGAATGGCTCTGCCAGAGAAAAGAGCGCGGTCAAGAGCACTCTCCAAGATCCTGCAGGCAAATCAAATCGTTCATTTATCTTGAACGAACCCGATCCTTTACAGGCAGCAACTGATCTATTGGTCAATCGACGAAAGCTGACTCCACTTGCTGCCACCCTCATTGTCATCAATTTTGCCCATTTTGTCGGCGAGCTTGCGAGCGCCAACGGGCCTCGCGCACTCCAAGACCGTAAGGCAATCACACCAAGCGAAGCGGAACGGATCGCCGCCCGCGTGCTCGCAGCCGTTGACTCAAACCGACTCGAAGTACTGCTGCGATCCGGCTTCCTCAGCACCATCGACTTCTTGACCCCGATTGAAGATGCCGGATTTTATCTTGGGGTCGATGTGCAACCGGGACACTTTGCATCTGGCCTCGCGCTTGAGCGACCTCGGGAGGCTGCGCGCGTGGTTGAGGCAATCAATCGAATCGGAGTCGTTGTCATCAAGGGGCCATCAGGCGCCGGCAAGTCCAGTCTCATGTGGAACGCGGTGCAATCAGCGCGCGACGCACGTCGCTGGTTTAGAGTCAATCCTGCCGTCTCGACCGAGGCCTCAGCGCTGACAGCATTTTTTCACGCCTATGAAGATATAGCGGTAGGCTTCGTCATTGACGACGTTGGACGAGGCGGAATAGAGGCGCTAAGCATCTTGAGAGCATATTGTCAATCACACAAAAAGGCAGTCATTATCGGCTCGATTCGAAGCGAAGACGCAGCGCTGCTGCCAGCTCGACACAAAATTGCAGAAATCGACGCCCTTGCCGACGCCGAAATTGCTGCTGAGTTGTGGCGCAGACTTCAAAAGCGCAACCAAACTCAATGGCCAGGCTGGAGTGAGCCATGGGCACAGTCGAATGGCCTGCTGCTTGAATATAGCCACATACTCACATTAGGCGGGCGTCTTGGCGCAGTGATTCAGGATCAGATCCGAGTTCGCCTTGAAGAACGGCGCGACCATGAACTCGCGATTCTCTGCAATGTCGCGCTGGCAGCCTCTCATGGTGGCTCAATACAGATAGCGACGCTGCGCGATAAACTGGGCCTAAGCCAGGGCACTTTGGCGCGCGCCATGCAGCGGCTTATTGCCGAACACCTTGTTCGACTTGACGACTCTGGCAAAAGGTTTTCTGGCCTTCATTCGCTACGTGCCGCGTCAATTTCTTCAGCGCTATTCGAAATCGGTTACGCATCACTATCGGAGCAAGCCATTCAGGCCATTGCTGTAGCGGAAGTAGCGACCTTGGAGAAAGTCATCTCTGGACTCGTTGCGGCCAGCACAATTTCTGACGAAGCCGCAGCACAGGCGATCGCAGCGAGATTCGCTGGAAAATCCGACTTGTCTGGGATCAGTACGGCGATTCGTGGCCTGCGCGCCGGCGGGATCTCTACGATCGCACGAAATTGGATTGCGACGCTACCGACCGCAGCTATACCGCGCAAGCTCGCAACTGCCGCAGCACTCATGGGCCTCTCTACCCCAGCGGCCATGGCCGATGTAGGCGATTTTCGAAAGCTGGCGGCAGTTGGGAGCAGGCTTCACGATGCAATTGCTACCAAGCGAATCCCGCCGTCTCTGACCGTCGCACTGATAGCGGCACTAAAGGAAAGCGCCCCTCATGCTCAGATCGGCGACGTCATTGAATCACTCTCGGCATTGGCAAGGGCGCGCCTAACAAGCGAACAACGAAAGGAAATCTCCGAACTTCCTCTTGCTCTGGATCGATTTTCGATATCCGAGGTTGTCCGAGCGTTTGACGCAGGCGAGAGCATTGATCCGAAAATTACTACGGATTGGGCAGCGCGTGTCGGAGAGATGAATTTGCTGAATCGCCTGTCTTCGGAGACACCCTTCGCGCTACCGATCACAACGGAGGAAACCGAAGAAGGCCTAGTTGTGCATGCTGACATTTATGAAGCTGCGGCACAGGCTGGCGAAAGTCCTAACGATCTACTGGTCTCGCATGTTGATGCCATCATGCGGCTCGAACCTCGTGCGGCACGCGCAAACGTGCGTCTCATTAGCAAGGAGCGCGAAGTTTCGTTGCACATTGATTCCGAAAAGCGAATGCCCCGTGAAAACGCACCACCCAAAACGGTCGCACAATTCAATCGAAGCGTCTTGGATGCGGTCGCCGTTGCAGTTTCGAGCGAAAGCTGGTCTCACTACTTGGTTGCTGGCGAAGACCTTCTCAAGCGTGGATTGCAGGCCCTGCAGCGGCTGCTTGACAGTCTTTTGGTTGGACGAAGAAACACTCAGGCCATACATGCCCTGAACGCAGTAGTCTCTGCTTGCGATGATCTGATTGCGCCCTCAGAACCTCCACCGGGAAATCTCACAGAGGTCAGTGTGCTAACCGGGCGTCACCTCACACCTTTACAGAACATAGTCTTCAAATGCAATGGCCAATTTGTGATCAGGGTTGCCAAGCTTCCCGAGCGTGCTGCTGCACTCGCCATTTATTGTGACGATCTGTGCAAGACAGCTGAGAGCGCAAAGCAGGAGCCGTGGCTTCTAGTCCGAAGTGGTCCGCCCAAACAGCTAGATGAACTCCTCAGCGTGTTGCATAAGATCAAGCTGATGGCATTGGAAGCCGCGGCATCGGGTTTGAGTCCAATCCAACGCTGGCCCAAGGCAGACCGCAAACCGAAAGATGCCTTCGACCTGATCGCACGACGATCGCAGAAGGCATTCACCGATCGAGTCAATGCGCGACATGCCAGTTTAATCGACCTAGTTCGCAATGAGCTTCCCAGTGCGCAACTCCTCGGGCCGACGCCAGTTGATGGGATCATGTGGCAAAGGGAGTTTGCAGTTACATTTGTCGCTCCGACACTGGAATGCTTTAAGAAATGGTTCTTGGAAGCACGATTCATCGGCCAGCGTTTGCGCGATCAGTTGGGGGATAACGCCGATCTCGCGATTATCCCATTTGTCAACGGCAGTGCGGCAGTTGAATATACCTACCAACTCAGTCGCGGAGACAATGACTCACTTGCAGCCAAGACTCTGATTGCTGCCGGTCAAATCAGTCTATTGTCGCCACCAGTCCAATCTATCATCGACAGAATTGCTGCCCCAGTGATCCGGCATCCTCTTGAGATCAAGAGATTCTTTTCGGCGCTCCAGAATTTCATTGGCATGCAAGCTTTAGGTTTGGGAATATCTGGCCGTCCACCGGCCGAGCGTGAACGCTTCAATCATGGCGTTCAGGATCTTGTTGAATTGGGTCCCTGTATGAATATTTTCTTCAAACACATTGAGCATCCAGCCGTCGCCAAACTGAACCGGCTAGTCAGATATTTGATTTCCGATTTCGACATAGCGATAAACATGCCGACACTATCTTCCGACGAATTTCAGGACGCACTTCTTGAGCTAACGTGGAGTCGATCTCAACGCTTGAGCTGAAAAATACCGGCGACAACTCCATTTGATTTCTCAAACCACCCCCAACACCACCTCCACCAGCGCATCCACCGACGCGGCATCGGTCACCAGCCGCAGTTCCGGCGCCAGCGGCGGCTCGTAGTCGCTGCCAACCCCGATCGGGTGGGCCAGACCGCCGGATCGGGCGCGGGCGTACAGGCCCTTGGGGTCTCGCGCGGCGCAGGTGGCGGCGGATGCGTCGACGTGGATCTCGATGAATTCGCCGGGGGCGAAGCGGGCGCGGACGGCGTCGCGGTCGGCGCGGTAGGGCGAGATCGCGCTGACGATGACGATCAGGCCGGCGTCGACCATCAGGCGGGCGACCTCGCCGAGGCGGCGGACGTGTTCGTGGCGGTCGGCCGGGGTGAAGCCCAGATCCTTCGACAGGCCGGTGCGGGTGTTGTCGCCGTCCAGCAGCATGGTGTGGCGGCCCTCGGTCACCAGTCGGCGCTCCAGCGCGTCGGCCAGCGTGCTCTTGCCGGCGCCGGACAGGCCGGTGAGCCACAGGCAGCGCGGCTGCTGGCCCAAGGCACGGGCGCGCTCGGCGGGGCCGATGCTGAAGGCCTGCGCGTAGGCACGTTCGGCGCCGTGGCGGATCGGCTCGACGACGGTGCCGGCACCGGCGGTGGCGTTGCTGGCACGGTCGATCAGAATGAAGGCGCCGAGGGCGCGTTCGTCCTCGAAGCGCGCCAGCGGGACCGCGTCGGCCAGTTCCAGTTCGACACGGCCGATCGCGTTCAGCGCCAGCTCGCTAGCGGTGTGGACACCGCCGCTGTGGATGTCGCGGACGTGCTCGATGCGCGCCACAGTCGCCGACACCTGCCGCGGCCCCAGGCGCAGCAGGTAGCGCTGACCGTCGCGCAGCGGCGTCGGGTCCAGCCAGACCAGATCGGCGCGCAGCCGGGTGGTGAGCACGGGCGGCGCGTCGGCCGCGACGATCACGTCGCCGCGTGAGACGTCGATGTCCTCGTGGAAGACCACCGTGACCGGCTGGCCAGCCACCGCGTGCTGCAGTTCGCGGCCCGGGCCGATCAGGCGCGCCACGGTGGCCGAGAGGCCGGCCGGCAACACCCGGACCCCGTCGCCCACGCGGATCTCGCCGGCAGCCAGCGTGCCGACCACGCCGCGGAAGTCCTGATGCGGGCGATTCACCCACTGCACCGGCAGCCGCAGCGCCGCGCTCGCCGACGCCGTCAACGTGGGCAGGGCTTCGAGCGTGGGCAGCAGCGGCTCGCCGGTGTACCAGGGCGCATGCGCGGAGCGATGCAGCACGTTGTCGCCGTGCAGAGCGGCCAGCGGGATGGCGTGCACCTCGTCGATACCGAGGTCAGCAGCCCAGACCCGGTACGCGGCCTCGATCTCGCGGAAGCGCGCTTCCGACCAGTCGATCAGGTCCATCTTGTTGACCGCCAGTACCACGCGCTTCAGGCCGAGCAGCCGGACGATCCGGGTGTGTCGCCGCGTCTGCGGCAGCAGGCCCTTGCGCGCGTCGACCAGCACCACCGCCACATCGGCGGTCGAGGCGCCGGTCGCCATGTTGCGGGTGTACTGCTCGTGGCCCGGGCAGTCGGCGACGATGAAGCGACGGCGCGGGCTGCTGAAGTAGCGATAGGCCACGTCGATGGTGATGCCCTGCTCGCGCTCGGCGTCCAGCCCGTCGACCAGCAGCGCGAAGTCCAGCGCCGCCCCCTGCGTGCCGATCCGCGCGCTGTCGCGGCTCAAGTGGCCGAGCTGGTCCTCGGCGAGGCTGCCGCTGTCGTACAGCAGTCGGCCGATCAGCGTGCTCTTGCCGTCGTCGACGCTGCCGCAAGTGATGAAGCGCAACAGCGGCAGCGCGTCGTGATGGGCGAGCGCGCGGCGCGCAGCGGCGGGCGGGATCGAGCCTGGGAGCTCTGTCGGTGCGCCCATCAGAAATATCCCTCCAGCTTCTTCAGTTCCATCGAACTGCTCGGGTCATGGTCGATCACCCGCCCCTGCCGCTCCGAGGTGGGCGCCGTCAGCAGCTCCTCGACGATCGCCTCGACCGAATCGGCCGAGGACTCGATGCCACCGGTCAGCGGGTAGCAGCCCAGCGTGCGGAAACGCACCCGCTTCTCGACCGGCCGCTCGCCCGGATGCAGCGGCAGCCGCTCGTCGTCGACCATGATCAGCGTGCCGTCCCGAACCACCACCGGGCGGGTCTCGGCGAAGTACAGCGGCGGCAGCTCGATGCCCTCGCGCAGGATGTACAGCCACACATCCAGCTCGGTCCAGTTCGACAGCGGGAACACCCGCACGCTCTCGCCGGCATGGATGCGACCGTTGTACAGATCCCAGAACTCCGGCCGCTGCCGCTTCGGATCCCAGCGCTGATTGCGGTCGCGGAAGGAGAACAGCCGCTCCTTCGCCCGCGACTTCTCCTCATCGCGCCTGGCACCGCCGATCGCGCAGTCGTAACCGCCGCGGCTCAGCGCCTGCAGCAGCCCCTGCGTGCGCATCACATCGGTGTACACCGCGGCGCCGTGGGTGAAGGGATTGATCCCCGCGCGCCGTCCGTCCTCGTTGATATGCACCCGCAGCTCGACATCCAGCCGGCCCGGCACCTCATCGCGGAACGCGTAGGTCTGGCGGAACTCGAAGGTGCTGTCGATGTGCAGCAACGGAATCGGCGGCCGCGCCGGGTAGAAGGCCTTCTTCAGCAGGTGCAGCAACACCGTGCTGTCCTTGCCGATCGAGTACAGCAGCACCGGATTGCGGAACTGCGCGGCGACCTCGCGGAACAGGTACAGGCTCTCGGCTTCGAGGCGGTCGAGGTGGGACAGGTGCATGGCGGCAGCGTCGATGCGGGAGGGCTCCCTCGGACCGGCAGTATCGAAAGCGCCGCGCACCGGCCGGAAATGCCCGGCCTGCATATCGTTATGCGGTGATGAACCGAATCGGTGACCAGCTGGCATCGTCCAGCGGTGCCACTGGACGGCTCGATCGCGTGATGCGGCGGCGGCTCGATCGCGACGATCGCCGCTGCCCCGCGCCATCAGTCAGATAGCCGGACGACCAATTCCAATTCGACCTGCAGCTCCGAGGCCGCCAGGGCCGCAACACCCACGCCCGTGACGCAAGGCTGGGCGCCCTCGAAGGTCGCCAGGAAGGCCGGCATGAGTTCTGCAAGCCGTGCCGGTGTCAGGTCGACGACGTAGACGCGCGCAATGACGACGTCCTGCGGCGAGGCGCCGATGGCGTCGAGCGCCGCTTTCGCATTGCCGGCCACGACCCGCATCTGCTCGACGAGACCGGCCGGCGCCGGCTCACCGCCGGGTCGCCATGCGACCTGGCCCGAGACGTAGGCCATGCGGCCCGGAGGGACGATCGAGATCTGCGAGTACCCCATTTCGGCGGCATTCGGCAGGGTGGATGGGTTGAGGCGGGTGATCGGGTCCATCAAGGTGCTCCGTATCAGTGCGGCGCGGCCGTGGGTCGGATGGTGATTTCGGTCGTATCGACGTGTTCCGGCGCCTCGATCACCTGCCGGACGGCGCGGGCGATGTCGCCGGGTTGGAGCGCGATGGCGCGATAGGCCCGGATCGCGACCGCCGTTTCGGCGTGGGTGATGGTTGAGGCGAGCTCGCTCTCGACCACGCCGGGATTGACGCACGTCACCCGGATGCGGGGGCTTTCCTGCCGAAGTCCATCCGAAATGGCGCGAACCGCGAACTTCGTGGCGCAGTACACCGCGGCCGTCGGCACCACCGCCAGGGCGCCGATCGATCCGATGTTGATGATCTGGCCAGCACCCTGCGCCTCCATCACCGGCAGGACCGCGCCGATCCCCCACAGCACGCCCTTGATGTTGACGTCGACCATGCGCTCCCACTCATCCACCTTGCCCGCCGACATCGGCGACAGCGGCATCACGCCGGCGTTGTTGACGAGGACGTCGATGCGCCCCCACGTCGCGACGGCGAAGGCGACGAATTCGTCCATCGAACGGCGGCAGGTGACGTCGAGGCATCGCGCTTCGGCGATGCCACCGTCCCAGCGGATGTCCTCCGCGATCGCCTCGATGCGCTCCACTCGGCGCGCCCCCAGCAGGACCCGCGCGCCGGCGCTGCCCATCTCCCGCGCAATGTGTTCACCGATGCCGCTGGACGCTCCCGTGACCAGAATGACTTTGCCCATACCTACACTCCTTGCGTGTGTGTCCCGCAAAGGTGGGCGAGAACGATGAAACGCGGTATCCCCGAAAACGTCGACGCGGTGATGAGCGGCGCTGGACAATGAAGGTCGATCTCAATCTGCTGCCGCTCTTCCTCGCCGTGTCGGACGAGCGCAATTTCCGCGCCGCCGCCGATCGCTTGGGCGTGACGCGCTCCGCGGTGAGCCAGGGCATCCGTCGACTGGAGGACGCGTTCGGCGCCGCCTTGGTGATGCGTACCACACGGTCCGTGCGTTTGACCGAGGCCGGCGAGCGCCTGCGCGACGCCCTGTCCCAGCCGTTCGCGGATATCAAGGCGGCGCTGGAAGCCGTCGCCGCGGAGCGTTCGCCGCGCGGCGTGCTGCGCATCGCGGTGACGTCGATTGCGGAGCGCTTCCTCTCCGGGCCGCTGATCGCCTCGTTTGCCGCCGAGCACTCGGGCGTGACCCTTGATGTCACCGTGACCGATGACGAGATCGACATCGTCGCCGCGGGATTCGACGCCGGCATTCGGCTGGGGGACACCATCGACCAGGACATGGTGGCCGTCCCGCTCACCGGCGACCAACGCGAGACAGCCGTGGCCTCCCCCGCCTATCTGGCCGCCCATGGAACGCCGACGCACCCACGCGAGCTGCTCCAGCATCGCTGCATCGGCTGGCGACCGGCGCCGAACACTGCGCCCTACCGCTGGGAGTTCAGCGAGAACGGCACGCCCTTCGACGTGGCGGTGGAACCCCAGGTCACCACCAACGACCTGACGCTGATGCTGCGGGTGGCCCTCGCGGGCGGAGGCATCACCTTCGCGACCGCGGAGACCTTCCGGCCGTACGTCGAAGCCGGCACGCTCGTGCCTCTGCTGGATGACTTTCTGCCGCCGTTTCCCGGGTTTTTCCTGTACTTCCCGCAGCGCCGCAATGTCGCGCCCAAGCTTCGCGCCCTGATCGAGCACATCAAGCGGTTTTCCTCGGGGTACTGAGCTGCGCGCTCCCCGAAAGGCCACAAGCCCGAGTGGTGCCGGCCTTCGCTAGTTCTTATCGCGGGCGTCCTCGTTGATATGTGCGCGCAGCTCGACCTAATCGCGGAAGGCGCAGGCCTGGCGGAACTCGAAGGTGCTGTCGATATGCAGTAGCGGAATCGGCGGCCGCGCTCACCCACCGCAAGCCTCACCGGATCGCGGCCCCGCCGCCAGCGGTAGTCGGCATGGGCAAGCACTTCAACACCGCCAGGCCGGGCGAAGCCGCCGGATCCGCTGGGCGAAGGACTGGAGCAGATCGACCGCTATCTGGCCCGACTCGGCCTGCCGGACGGGTATCTAGTGATCTTCGACCAGCGCGCCCAGGCTCCGGCGTGGGAGCCGCTGATGACGGTTAGTGAGGCGGTGACTGCGACGGGCAGGCGGGTGATGGTGCTGCGGGCTTGAGGCTTGAGTGATATGACCAAGGCGGCAAGGCATGTCACGATCACCATAGCGAGGCGCCGCTTCGCATTCAGTGACTTCGGTTTGCGAATGTCCTTCGGATACTAGCCTGATCTCAACGGCCTCAAGCCAAAACGAAACCCAACATAATCGCTGCGGCGGCCCGGACCGCTGGAATTGCGGCAAGCGGAGCGCGCGAACGCGGCGCGGCGGAACCAAGAGCCGCCACGCAGGACTCGCAACGCGTCTTGGGGACCTTCCGGGTCCAAAACCAGATTTGAATCGTAGCTACGCAAACCATCTCGACACCATTCCCAGACATTTCCGTGCATCTCATAAAAACCCCAAGCATTTGCCGGAAGACTCGCCACTGGCACCGTACAGTTCCGATCGAGCCCCTTTTTTCCCTTTCCATAAGGGTGATTACCATCGTAATTCACTTGCTCGGGCATAATGGTCTCGCCAAAGAAGAACGGCGTCGTGGTACCTGCGCGACATGCATATTCCCACTGCGCTTCGCTTGGCAATTGAGCCTTCACAGCATCACCAAGTGCTTTTTGCAGTCTGGGCAAGAACTTCTGTGAAATGTCTCCCCAAGACACATATTCCACCGGCAAGCTCAGGTCACCTTGGAAGCGGCTTGGATTCTTACCGTCCACCACAGCCATCCAAAACGCTTGCGTGCAGGCGGAGTTTGCTAGCCAGAAACCCTCCGTCAGCCGCACCGCATGCTGCGGCCCTTCGTCTTGATGGCGGCCTCCCTCAGTCTCTGATGACCCCATCCAGAACTCGCCCGGTTCCAACCATCGCAGCCGCTGCGAAGCGCCTTTATAGCGAATCTCCACCCAAAGCCCGAACTCGTCGTCACCAAAGCAGCTGGCCCAGCGTGGTGGAAAAAAATTTGGGAGCTGACTCATGAAAACGATGCCAGCAGAATCGGCCACATGGTGGGCTTTTTCATCGAAATCGCGCTCACTTTACCTTTCCCCTTGAATTCTGAACAACCGCTTCCAGCGGCACATGCGATTTTCTGTTATAGCTTTCAGCTAATCCCATGACTGGACTCACCAACCTCAAGCCGAAACGAAATCCGAAAGAGACATAGCGGCCACGCGGAACGAATGCGTTACGAAACGCCGAGCGTGCATCCGCAGCATGATGGATCCAAGAACCGCCTCGCAGCACACGGTACGAGTCTTCCGGACCTTCCGGGTCTGAAACGGGTTCCGAGCCGTAGCGCCGTAAGCCATCGCGGCACCACTCCCAGACATTTCCATGCATTTCGTAGAATCCCCAGGCGTTCGCAGGCAAACTGGCCACCGGCAATGTGCGCGCGCGATGAAGACCCTTCTTTCCCTTGCCGTAGGGGTAGTTGCCGTTATAATTTACTTGCTCGGATGCAATCGTCTCGCCAGACGAAAATGGCGTTGTCTCACCTGCTCGACATGCATATTCCCATTGCGCTTCGCTTGGCAGCTGTGCATGTACTGCAGCGCCAAGCGCCATCTGCAGCTGGGGCAAAAAATCTTGTGTGATGTCGTCCCAGCTCACCTGCTCTACCGGCAAGTTCGGGTCACCTTCGAAACGGCTGGGGTTCTCGCCACCCACCACCGACATCCACATCTCCTGCGTGCAGGCGGTGTCGGCCAACCAAAAAACCTCTGTCAGCCGCACCAGGTGTCGCGGTCGTTCGTGATCCCATTTGCTCTCGCCGGCAGGCGAACCCATCCAGAACTCACCAGGCACGAGCCAGCGCAAGCGCTGCGTCACGCCTTTGATCGTCAACGTGGCAAATAAACCAAAGCGATCCACTCCAAGCGCGAACTTGGCGCCAGGACCATCAGGCAGGGCTTCCACACGCTCGCGCTGATCGCGCGCCAGCAATGGGTGGTTCGGGTCCAGCCCCGAACCCTCGGGAACTCGGAAACGATGCGCCTTGCCCGTAGGCGATGGCGCCAACACAAAAGCCCCTTCAAGGTCGCGGCCCCAGCCGAGCGCCCAGCTGGGGCGCTGCAAGCGCCGGATCACCAGCACTTCGCTTGCGCTGCCGAGTTCAATCTCACCCGCGACCTCCGCCATAACAAGCTCGATTCGATCACCCGCTACACGCCGCGCCTGCGCCGCGTTGCCACTCCGCCAATGCAGCCATTCGCCTGGCGCGAGCTGCAGATCGGACACGATCGCGTGTGTCGTCAACACGCCGTCGGCATCCGCTGCGCGCGTCAGCACCAGTGCGCCTGCTTCCTCGCGTAGCCGCCACGGCTCCGGCGCTTGCGCGGGCGACTCGGGGGGCGGCATGAAGCCTGCGGGCAGTGACAGGGTCTCGTCGGGCCGCGTGCCCAGGGCGCGGTGTGCCGCGGCGAACAAGCGACCGTAGGCTGGATCGCTGCGTGCGGCCGGCGGTAGCGCGCGCACCCAGGCGCAGGCCAACAGCGCAGCTTCGGTATCCGCCGTGGTGAGCAGTCGCTGCTGTAGCTGGGCGACGTAGGCGTCGGCCGTCCCACGCGCGGCGGACAAGGTCTCGGCCATGCCGGGCGCGCAGGCGGCGTACAGGCAGGCGAGTTCGTGGTTACCCGCGGGCTCGATCCGGTGCAGCGCGAGGTAATCGCGCAACACCCGCTGCAGCAGCGCAGCGTCCGGGATCCGCGCGGCGGCGCTGTCCGCTTGCGCCAGCCAGCAGCGGCCGCCGCGGCGTTGCACGTCGGGGTGATTCCAAACTGCCCAGGCCAGCGCCCATGCCTCGACGCCCTGACACCAATGACGCGCCAGCGGCAGCAAGAACGCGCCGTGGCAATCCGGAACGCACCGCAGCACACCGAGCAGTTCGGCGAGCGCCTGCGCTGGAACCGCGGCGAGCGCGATGGCCGTCGATCCCGGCTTTGCGCCAGCGACGGCTTTTCCGCCCTGCTCCATCGCTTGAGGCTGTACACCGCAGATCGCTGGCAGTGAATCACCGGCATATCCTGACTGCCTGACCCAGGCGCGGACCGCATCGGAACGGCCATCGCTAAGCAGAATCACCGCTGCTTTGCGCGCCGGTGGCTGTCGCCCGAAGGCGTCGAAGCGCGCGGGCTCACGCACTGACAGGGCGAGTTCGCGTTGCAACGCGGTGGCAAGCTGCCGGAAGGCGCCGTGCAGCGGCCGGGTGCTGTCGCCCAAATCCAGCACCAGCTCGATCGGTTGTTGCAGCGTCGGCGCCTGCAGGCGCGGAACCCGCAGGGGCAGCTCCCCGCGCGCCACGCATCCCGTCAATGCCGGCACATCCGGCCCAGCGTCCCGCGACAGGCAGAAGCGCTCGCGGATGCGCAGGGCAAGGCGCCGCGCCAGCGTGGGCACAGCTTCGCGCTCGGCGGCGGCGATCACGCCGAGCACCTCCCGCCTTACGGCGTCGGATCGCTGCGCGGCCGGTTCGGCACCGGGGGCGGCGTCCGACTGGGCGGGCGGAGCCGGCGTGAGCGCTGCGGGTGGACGCGGCGAGCGCGAGTCCAGCACCCACAGTTGCGACAGGGTCGGCCGCGGTTGCGGCTGTGGCCGATCCTCGGTGCCCACGTCCGCTGCCGATTCGGCTGGCGGGATCGCTGACGGGATCGGCGTGAATGCCGCCTCCGCTGATGGCGCAGGCGCGGACTCCTCGGCTTGATAGCAGTACTCGTCCAACCGCACCGACGGGGTGAGACCAAGTATCGTGGCCACCAGCAAGTCGGCGCGGCCGATCACCCCGATTCGCGGCGGCGCCTGCGTGCTCAGAGGAGCGACCCGCTGTGCGCAAACTTCTGTAGCGCGTAAGGCCGCATGGCGTCCATCGCGTTCTTGACCTTGGCGCCATCGCGGCCACACACGCGGACCAGGGCCTTCAGCAAATCCAGATACTCGGCCAAGCCGACCTTGCCGCGATGCTTGAAGGCCTCGCGATCACGCCAGACCATCGCGGCGGCATCTGTTGCGGCCTCGGGGAAGCACTTGAGCCAGTCGCGAAGCTCGTGATGGCGTTCTGCGCGCTCGATCAGCCACGCCACGAATTGCGGCTCATCCGCATCCGCCGGCGCCAAATCCAGTACCGCACAGCGTCGGATAAAGGCCGGCGGCAACTCGCGCTCGCCGTTGCTGGTGATCACGATCAGCGGCCAGTGCGCCTCGCAGCGGACCTGCGGGCCGAAACGCGGCTGAAAGCTGCGTTCGCCGAATACATCCAGCAGCGCGTGCGGCACATCGGCGTCGGCCTTGTCGATTTCGTCCAGCAACAACACCGAGCGCGGCCACTCCGTCGATTTGTCCGGCGGCGCGCGGTGCACCATCGCCCGCCAAAGCTCGCCGCGGACCTGAAAGCGCTGCGGCTTCAGCGTCTTTTTTACGTGTGCAGAACGGGCTTGGTCATCGACAAAACAATGGCCCACCAGAGCGCCCGTCAGCACCTGCGCTTCGGCAAGCCGGCGCACCGCATCAAAGGTGTACAGCGGCTCGGTGGCTTCCATGCGCGGACGCACGAACAGCTTGAACAGCTTGACGCCAAAGGCCTCGGCGCAGGCTGCAGCCAGCTGGCTCTTGCCGGTACCCGGCTCACCGCGCACCAGCAGCGGCCGTTGACTGGCCCAGGCAAAGCGCACCGCATCCCGCTCGGCAGTACCCCAGAAATGCGGCACTTCGCAGTCGCTGCGAAAGGTGGCCTGAAGGAATTCGTCGTAAATGCTCATGAGCGCGGACCTGCGGCGAGTATGGATTGAAAGCTGTATTCTAGCCGCGCCCCAAGCGCGGCCAAGGCACTGGTTGTCTTGCGGTCATCATATCGATCAGACAGAAGGCCGGAATCATTCGGGATCATTGCCACAACCAAATGATTGATCAGATCAGCAAAACCCTTCAAGAAAGCATCACGCTCCCGCTCACCAACCCATCCCTGCACGTCAAAACAAATCGCGGCAGTCTTCTCATTATCACGCAAATACTCTAACTCGACGATGATCTTACCAATCAGATCATCGTCTTTGCAGCCATCCTCGGGATCTTTGGCGTGCAACTTCCTGAACAACTCTTCCAGAGCAGCGCGTTTATAGCTGACCGCACCGGGAGCAAATTCTTTCGCTTGATCTCCAACGCGCCAGCCGTTGGACCCAGATAGACTCGAAAACCGGTCAAGCCTGCCATACAAGCGGCAACCACAAAAGCTGACGTACTCGAAATCCAGCCGACCAACGCTGCATTATTTTGATGCGACTGTTTATTCACCTGCTCAAGGGGCTTGATTATCGAGAAATTTAGCGAACGACACGAAAACAACAGCAACAACTCCTCAGCCCAATGCTGCTCTTCGCGGCAAGCAGGCCTGAAGCCACGAATGCGACCAAGAACTTTAGTTATTCCAACAACCTGAACCGCCCAATCGACCAACTCGCTTGCAGTATTAAACGCGCGACCAGGCTCCAATATATTCAGCAAGCGCCATCCTGAATTAAAATCCGGCATTCGATTTCGCAGTCGCCATATTATGCCATCAACTACACTTTCAGGCTTGCGATAAATCCGCCAAGCGCTTTGCTTACCTAAATCATCACTTGCATTTTCGTTGATGCCGCGCTCATAGGCTGTGTAGGTACGACAGTCACTATCTTTACCGATATCGCGATCCCCTAAACGCCGATATTTCGAACGGTTCGCTTCGGGCAACAACCGCCAGGTCGTTTCATCAATCAGAACATGGCCGTAGCTGCACGCAGCTTCGAGTCGCGCGGCGGTGCCAATCAGTCCGCCGGCCAGATCATCCGCCGCGAGTTGGAGCGTGGCAATTTCAACCTCACCCGTCGCCACTCCTACGCGAAAAACACGCTTAGCCTCTGCCTCCTGCTGCTCCCCATTGTACTGCATGCTGAACTCCTGAATGAGCTCGGCAAACTCGACCGCGCGTTCGGGCACATCGAAGTGCAGAATGGCGCCGTCGCCGGTGTATTTCAGTAGCGGTCGACTGGAGTCGAAACCAACTGAAACCGGACGATCAACAGACAAGCCCATTTTTGAATAGGCTTGCAGAAAAAAGCCCTCAATTTCCACAGCCAGCCGCGTCGCCGATTGCCCCAATATTTCATACAAATGAACCGTTTTGGTGAAATGAGCCAAGTCGACCACGACAATCGTCTTTTGCAATCGTTGCACCGTCAAATCATTCATGAGGCTCACACTCCGCAGTTGGCCGAATTGGGACCATCAATGCTGTAGACGGGACAGGCAAATCCGGGGCGCAATACGATCCAGGACGAACGCATCGTCCAGTGTAGGCTGTCCTTGCACCCGCTTCCAGCCGTCTGAGCAGCCGCTACGACGAAGTTCCGAAGCACCCACCAGCGTCGAGCAACGACACCAAACCGGACCCAGCCTCATGCCGTCCCGTTATCAGCCTATGCCCGGAACTGCTTTCCGGACGCCGGCGCGGGGCCCGGACACTGCGGGACCGCTTGGCCTCGATCGCGACCCTCCATGTCCGCTCCACCGCTAGACCTGCCGCTGTCACTGCCACCCTCGCTGGATGCCGACCGCCGCGTCCTGCTGCAACGCCTGACCGCAGGCCTGGATGCGCCGACCTTGTGGTGGATGTCTGGCTTCATTGCCGGGCTGGCGGCGCCGCCGGCCTGGTTGGGCGATGGCTTGGCAGCGCCGATGGACGCCGCGACGGGTTGCGCGGAGCCGGCGCCACCCGCCGAAACCCCGACTGAGACGCTGACCATCGTCTACGGGAGCCAGACCGGCAACGCGAAGCGGGTGGCCGAGGGACTGCTGGCGGAGGCGGGGCAGCGCGGTCTGAAGTCGCGACTGCTGCGTGCGGATGCGTATCCGCTGGCCGAGTTGAAGCGTGAGACGCAGTTGGTCATCGTGATCAGCACGCAGGGCGACGGCGATCCGCCGGATGACGCGCGCGGCTTCGTCGAGCATCTGCGCGGGCGGCGGGCGCCGAAGCTGGAGGGCTTGCGCTTTGCGGTGCTGGGTCTGGGGGATTCGAGTTATCCGAAGTTCTGCGAGATCGGCCGCGTGCTGGATGCGCGGCTAGCCGAGTTGGGCGGTACCCGGCTGATCGCCGCGGGCGAGGCGGATCTGGACATCGAGACGGTGGCGACGCCGTGGCGGGCGGACCTGATCAAGGCGCTGGAAGCCTTGCGGCCGGCGCCGACGGCCCCGCGCATCGAGGCACCGCGTGCTGCGGTGGCCAAGCCGGCGTCGACCATCGCCACGCGCGAGACCCCGGTCGCCGCCGAGCTGCTGGCGCAGATCCGCCTGACCGGCCGCGGCAGTGATCGCGACACCCGCCACCTCGAATTCGCCATCGATCCGGCGACGCTGGATTACACGCCGGGCGATTCCGCCGGGGTCTGGCCGCGGCAGGATCCGGCGCTGGTCGAGGCGGTGCTGCAGGCCGCCGGGCTGGATGGCGCGCAGCCGGTCAGCCATCAGGGCCAGCGCCTGCCGCTTGGTCAATGGCTGGGCGAGCAGCGCGAGCTGACCCGGCTGAATCGGCCGTTTCTGAAGGCGCATGCCGAGCGCAGCGACAGCCGCGCGCTGGCCGCGCAGCTCGCCGATCCGACGGCCACCGCCGCGCTGCTGCAGCGCACCCCGCTGCTGGATCTGCTGATCGACCATCCGGCGGCCTGGGACGCCGAGGCGCTGGTGCAGGCGCTGCGGCCGCTGGCACCGCGGCTGTACTCGATCGCTTCCAGCCGCGCCGCGGTCGGCGACGAGCTGCATCTGACCGTGGGCCACGAGATCTTCACCGGACGCGAGCAGCCGCGCTACGGCGTGGCCTCGCACTACCTCGCCGGCCTGCGCGAGGGCGAGCACGCGCGGCTGTACATCGAGCCGAACGAGCGCTTCCGGTTGCCGGTCGATACGAGTCGCGACGTGATCATGATCGGCCCGGGCACCGGCATCGCGCCCTTCCGCGCCTTCCTGCAGCAGCGCACCGCGACCGCGGCCCGCGGCCGCAACTGGCTGTTCTTCGGCAACCCGCACCTGCGCCACGACTTCCTGTACCAGGTCGAGTGGCAGCAGGCGCTCAAGGACGGTCGCCTGCAGCGGCTGGACGTCGCCTTCTCCCGTGACGGCGCGCGCAAGGTCTACGTGCAGCACCGCCTTGCCGAGCAGGGCGCCGAACTCTGGCGCTGGCTGCAGGCGGGCGCGCATCTGTACGTCTGCGGCGACGCCAGCCGCATGGCCAAGGACGTGCACGCCACGCTGCTGGAGATTGCCCAGACCCATGGCGGCCTCGATGCCGAGGACGCCGCCGATTATTTGAGCGGGCTGGAAAAGAGCGCCCGCTACGCCCGGGACGTCTACTGATGAGCGCGCATTCCGTCGAAGACATCAAGCGGCACAGCGTCGGCCTGCGCGGCTCGCTGCTGGCCAGCCTCGCCAACCCGATCACCGGCGCCCTGCACGATGACGATCAGGTCGTCATCAAGTACCACGGCAGCTACCAGCAGGACGACCGCGACATCCGCGAGGAGCGCCGCGTCGCCAAGCTGGAGCCGGCCTACAGCTTCATGATCCGCACCCGCACGCCGGGCGGGGTGATTTCGCCCTCGCAGTGGCTGAAGCTGGACGAGGTGGCGCAGACCTACGCCGAGCGCGGCCTGCGCGTCACCACCCGGCAGACGCTGCAGTTCCACGGTGTGATCAAGCACGAGTTGAAGGCCACGATGCAGGCCATCAACGCCGCGCTGATCGACACGCTGGCGGCCTGCGGCGATGTGGTGCGCAATGTCGCGGTGGCGGCCAACCCGCTGCTGTCGCCGCTGCACGCCACGGTGTATGCGCAGGCGGCGGCCCTGTCCGAGGCGCTGCTGCCGAACACCCGCGCCTACTACGAAATCTGGCTGGACGAGGAGCGCGTCGCGGGCGGCGACCCGGCCGCGGAAGCGATCTACGGCACGACCTACCTGCCGCGCAAGTTCAAGATCGGCTTCGCGATCCCGCCGATCAACGACGTCGACGTGTATTCGCAGGATCTGGGCTTCGTCGCCGCGATCGACGACGGCGTGCTCGCCGGCTACACGGTGCTGGTCGGCGGCGGCATGGGCACCAGCCACGGCGACGCCGAGACCTATCCGCGGCTGGGTGACGCGCTCGGCTTCATCACCCCCGAGCAGCTGCTCCCGGTCGCGACCGCGGTGGTGACCGCGCAGCGCGACCTCGGCAACCGCAAGACGCGCAAGCACGCGCGGCTCAAGTACACCATCGACCGCATCGGGCTGGACGCCTTCCGCCACGAGGTCGAGACGCGCAGCGGCATCACGCTGGCGCCGCCGCGGGCGCTGGACTTCGTGCACAACGGCGATCGCTTCGGCTGGATCGAGGGCGAGGACGGCCGCGCCCACCTGACCCTGCGCGTCACCGCCGGGCGCATCCAGGATGGCCCGACCGGCCGCTGGCAGAGCGGCCTGCGGGCGATCGCCGAGGCGCTGCTGGACCTCGGCGAGGGCGAGTTCCGCCTGACGCCGAACCAGAACGTGGTGATCGCCGCGCTGTCGCCGGCGGCGCGCGCGCGTGTCGATGTGCTGGTTGGCGAGTACGGCATGGACCACTACCGGCGCGCCAAGCCGCTGGCGCTGAACTCGCTGGCCTGCGTCGCGCTGCCGACCTGCGGCCTCGCGATGGCCGAAGCCGAGCGCTACCTGCCGCGCGCCATCGAGCAGATCCAGGTCCTGCTCGATCGCCACGACTTGCACGACGCCGACATCCACCTGCGGATCAGCGGCTGCCCGAACGGCTGCTCGCGGCCTTTCCTCGGCGAGATCGCGCTGGTCGGCAAGGCGCCCGGCCGCTACAACCTCATGCTCGGCGCCGACCATCGCGGCGCGCGCCTGAATGCGCTGTACCGCGAGAACGTCGACGAGGCGCAGATCCTCGCCGCGCTGGAACCGCTGATCGCGCGCTACGCCGGCGAGCGCGAGCGCGACGAACGCTTCGGCGACTTTCTGGTGCGCGCCGGCGTGGTCAGTCCGAAGCGCGGCCCGATTCCGTCGGTGCTGCAGGCGTGAGCGCAGCCGCGGCGAGCGCCACGCCGCTGCGGGCGGTCAGCGGCCACGCACCGGTCGACCTCGACCGCGCGTGGCGCGACGAAGACGCGCTCGCCGCCCTGAATCAGTGGCTGGAGGGTCTGGATGCCGACGCCCGGCTGCACTGGGCGCTGACCCAAGTTCCCGGGGTGGCGACGCTGTCCACCAGCTTCGGCGCGCAGTCGGCCGCGCTGCTGCATCTGGCCACCCGCCACGTCCCGCAACTGCCGGTGGTGCTGGTCGACACCGGCTACCTGTTCCCCGAGACCTACCGCTTCGCCGACGAGCTGCGCGCCCGGCTGGACCTGAATCTGCACGTCAGCGCCGCGCCGGAATCGGCCGCCTGGTTCGAGGCCCGCCACGGCCGGCTGTGGGAACAGGGCCTGGAGGGCATCGAGCGCTACAACCAGCTGCGCAAGGTCGAACCGATGCAGCGCGCGCTGCAGGCGCTCGGCACCAGGCTGTGGATCGCCGGCCTGCGCCGCGACCAATCCCGGAGCCGCCGCGAGCGCCAAGTCCTCGAACGCGCCGGCGAGCGCTGGAAACTGCACCCGATCCTCGACTGGCGCGACCGCGACATCGGCCGCTACCTCGCCACCCACGGACTGCCCTACCACCCGCTGTGGGAACAGGGCTACGTCTCGATCGGCGACGTCCACACCACCCGCCCGCTCGGCGAAGACCTCGACGCCGAAGCCACCCGCTTCTTCGGCCTCAAGCGCGAGTGCGGGCTGCACGAGGGGTCTTGAGGGGCCCGCGTCGGCAGCACGCGTGCCGACCTAAGCCGCATTCAACTCCTGCCGCAGGACCTCACGCAGTTTGGCTACCGTCAGCGGCTGCTCCTCGGCGTCCAGTGCTCTGGCAAGCGCCTGCCGCAACTCGGCATTGATCAGCGTCTGGTAGCCCGAGCCCGCCTGCTCGGCGCGGACCCGAAAGAACTCGAGGATGTCGTCATCCAGCATGATCGTGATGCGCGTCTTCCCCGGCGATGCAATCACGGCACCACGCTTGCCCCCGCTGAAGTCGTATTCCTTACGCATCCCAAGGTCCCCTCAGCTAGTGATCGCCTGACTCAGCTCCACCCAGCTGGGCGGCTTCGGCCACGCCGGGGCGTCGTGGCCGGCGAGGACGCGCTGCAGGTCGTGGCGGTCGAGCTGCGGGGCGATGTGGCGGATCAGGTCGAAGACGTAGCGGCGCAGGATGCGCTCGCGCGGTACCACTGCCCAGGCGGTGCATTCGGGCAGCGCCTCTGCAGCGCCGAGGACCACCAGGTCGTGGTCGGCGATGGTGCTCAAGGCCATCTCGGCGAGGATGCCGACGCCCATGCCGGCACGGACGTAGGTCTTGATCAGGTCGGCGTCGTGGGCGGTCATGCCGATCTGCGGTTCCAGTCCGGCGGCGGCGAAGGCGCGGCGCAGCGAGCTGTCGGGGTGGCTGCTGCTGTGGTAGCTGACCAGCGGATGGCGGGCCAGCTCCTGCAGCGTGGGCGGCCGCCCCAGGGTTGCCAGCGGGTGCTGCCGCGGCACCACCACCACACGACGCCAGCGATACAGCGGCACGGCGTGGCCGCCGGCCGGTTCACTGCCGACGCTGCTGACGATGGCGAGGTCGGCTTTGCCGAGCGCCAGATACGCGAGCACGTCGTTGTCGGCGAGTGACTGCAGCTGCACCGCGACCTGCGGGTATTGCCGGCCCAGCGTGGCAATCGCGGCCGGCAACACGAAGCGGGCCTGCGTGTGCGTGGTGACCAGCTGCAGGCTGCCGATCGCCTCGCCGCGCTGGTTCGCGGCAAAGCTGCGGATGTTGGTCACCTCCAGCACTGCGCGGCGCGCGTGAGCCAGCACCACGGCACCGGACTCGGTGAGCACTTCGAGGCTGCGGCCCTTGCGCTGGAACAACAGAAAACCCAGCTCGTCCTCCAGTTGCTTCAGCTGCTTGGAGATGCCGGGCTGGGTGGCATGCACGCGCTCCGCTGCCTGCGTGATGTTGAGGCCGGCATCGACGATGGCGATGAGGTAGCGCAGCTGGGTCAGGGTCATGGCGGATCGCGGTGGAATCGGGCGGTGAAGATTTCGCGGATCGGGGCAAGCGTCGCGCGGCAGGTCGACGAGACGATGGAGGCTTCGAGCCTTCCAGCCAATCCTGATAACCGCAAGTCATGAGCACCGGAGCGGCCGCCATTTCCGCTGATTCGGCACCACAGCCTAGCGTCCCGAGACCGGGCGTCCGGGCCGACGCCGTCGGGACAGCGCCGGTCCGCCTGCTGCTCCATCGGGATTCGCCATGACCACGCCGCTGTTTCCTGTCTTTCTTGATCTCGCCGGCCGCCGCGTGCTGCTGGTCGGCGGGGGCGTGGTGGCCCGTCGCAAGGCCGAGGCGCTGCTGGAAGCCGGTGCCGATCTGGTGGTCGGCGCACCGGAGCTGGTGCCCGAGCTGGCACAGGCCGCGTCCGCCGGCCGCCTGACTCACTGGTGCGGACGCTTTGATCCGACATGGCTCGACGGTGCGTGGCTAGTGATCGCCGCCACCGACGACGCCGAGATCAATGCCGCCGTGGCGCGCGAGGCCGAGGCCCGCCGCATCTGGGTGAATGTGGTCGACGACGCGCCGCGCTGCAGCTTCCAGGTACCGGCCCGGGTGGAACGCGGGCCGCTGCAGGTCGCGATCAGCAGCCGCGGCGCGGCGCCGATGCTGGCACGCTGGCTGCGCGAAACGCTGGAGACGCAGCTGGATCCGGGGCTCGGCGCGCTGGCCGAGTGGCTCGGCAGCAAGCGTGAAGTGCTGCGCCAGCGCTACCCGGACACCGCCCGGCGGCGGCAGGTGATCGAGGCGCTGCTGCGCGGCCCGGCCGCCGATGCGCTGCGATCCGGCCAGCTCGCCGAGGCCGAATTGATCTTCGCATCTGCGCTGGCCGCCGATCCGCAGCCGCGCGGCCGGGTGATTCTGGTCGGCGCCGGCCCCGGCGATCCGGGTCTGCTGACGCTGCGCGGCCTGCGCGCGCTGAATCAGGCCGACGTGGTCCTGCACGACCGTCTGGTCAGCGCCGAGGTGCTGGCGCTGTGCCGCCGCGACGCCGAACGGATCGAGGTGGCCAAGGAAGCCGGCACCCATCACACCACCCAACAGCGCATCCACGAACTGCTGATCGAGCACGCGCGCGCCGGCAAGACGGTCGTGCGGCTGAAAGGCGGCGATCCCTTCGTGTTCGGCCGCGGCGGCGAGGAGCTGGAAGCCCTGCGCGCGCTCGGCATTCCCTACGAAGTCGTGCCCGGCATCACCGCGGCCGTGGCCTGCGGTGCCTACACCGGCATTCCGCTGACCCATCGCGATCACGCGCAATCGGTGCGCCTGGTCACCGCGCATTGCCGCAACTCGATCGACACGCTGGACTGGACGGCGCTGGCGCAGGAGCGACAGACGCTGGCGGTGTACATGGGCGCGCAGGGGCTGGACACGATCCGCGACCGCCTGATCGCCCACGGCCGCTCGCCGGCCACGCCCTTCGCGCTGGTCGAGAACGGCAGCCGACCCGAGCAGCGGGTGGTGCTCGGCCAGCTCGATCAGCTCCCCGAACGCGCCCGCGCCGAACAGGTGCGCTCGCCGGCGCTCTTGATCCTCGGCGAGGTGGCAGCGCTGGCACCGACGCTGCACTGGTTCGGCCGTGCGCCGATCCAGCCGAACGCCACCCGCCCGTCCGACCGGCGCGAACCCGCCGCCCTGCCCCTCTGAGATTTCGACGGAGCCCCGCCATGATCCGTGCCGTTCTTTGTGTCCTCGCCACCTTGATGCTGCTGCCCGGCACCGCGTCGGCCGAGCGCGTGCAACTGCTCAACGTCTCCTACGACCCCACCCGCGAGTTCTACAAGGACTTCAACGCCGCCTTTGCCGCCGACTGGCAGGCACGCAAGGGTCAGGAGGTGACGGTGCAGACCTCGCACGGCGGCTCCGGCAAACAGGCCCGCTCGGTGATCGACGGCCTGCGCGCCGATGTGGTGACGCTGGCGCTGTCCGGCGACATCGACGCGATCGTCGAGCACGGTCGGCTCTTGCCGCCGGACTGGCAGTCGCGGCTGCCGCACCAGAGCGCGCCGTACACCTCGACCATCGTGTTCCTGGTCCGCAAGGGCAACCCGAAGCAGATCCGCGACTGGGGTGATCTGGCACGGTCGGGTATCGGCGTGGTCACGCCGAATCCGAAGACCTCGGGCGGCGCCCGCTGGAACTACCTCGCCGCCTGGGCCTGGGCCGAACGCCAGTTCCAGGGCGATCGCGCGCGGATCGTCGAGTTCATCGGCCAGCTGTATCGCAACGCGCCGATCCTCGACACCGGCGCCCGCGGATCGACCACCACCTTCGCGCAGCGCCGGATCGGCGATGTGCTGATCGCCTGGGAAAACGAGGCCTGGCTGGTGCTGAAGGGGCCGGGGGGCGCGCAGTTCGAGCTGGTCACGCCCTCGATCAGCGTGCTGGCCGAACCACCGGTGACGCTGGTGGACCGCCACGTCGACGCCAAGGGCACCCGCGCGGTGGCGCAGGCGTATCTGGAGTACCTGTACTCGCCGGTCGGCCAGAAGCTGGCGGCGCGCCACTACTACCGGCCGCGGCTCCCGAAACACGCCGATCCGGCCGACCTGGCCCGCTTCGGCAAGCTGGAACTGTTGGACATCGGCCACTTCGGCGGCTGGGCAAAGGCACAAGCCGAGCACTTTGCAGAGGGTGCGACTTTCGACCAGATCTTCCAGCCCGCCCGATGAGTCACG